>Ga0209925_1000056_pt1 | contig 51286 bp, 54 predicted proteins | sample SalPonR2_A_D1_MG_FD_185702 | JGI IMG/M metagenome (GOLD analysis project Ga0209925, IMG submission 185702) | Salt pond soil microbial communities from South San Francisco under conditions of wetland restoration - Salt Pond MetaG R2_A_D1_MG... ... | reverse complement strand
TGCAAGGGAATATGAGATCTCTTGTATATGCTTTAGATCAAATAAAGGTTAATAAACAATAAATTAAATAAATAATAATATGGCTAAAGAAGACAAAAAACAAAAAGAAGACAAAAAAAAGAAGGAGGATAAAAAAGAAGAAAAAGAGAAGAAAGAAGAAAAAACTACTAAGAAAAAGAAGGAGAGCGATGATAAAGAAAAGGAAGAAGAGGAAAAAGAAGTAGAGGTTCCTAAAAAGTTTAAAGACATTGTTAAAGAAATTGAAGAAATGTCTGTTTTAGACCTCTCTGAACTAGTTGAAATTTTAGAAGAAAAGTTTGGTGTTTCTGCTTCAGCTCCAGTAGCTGCAGCTCCAGCAGCCGGAGGAAATGGAGGCGAAGAAGAGGAAGAAAAATCTGCTTATGATGTAGAAGTAAAAGAAATAGGAGACAAAAAGATTGATGTTATTAAGGCAGTAAGAGACATTACTGGCAAAGGACTAAAGGATGCAAAGAATTTAGTAGACTCAATTAGTGATGAGCCTCAAGTAATAGCTAAATCAGTTCCTACTGATGAAGCTAAAGAGATGAAAGAAAAAATTGAGGATGCAGGAGCAACTGTAGAATTAAAATAAATTTACGGAAATAAGCTCTAAGTTATTAGTTAATAGATAAGCAATTTCTCCATCTTTACTAATAGAGAAGTCTATAGGATTATTAAAATTATCGCTTTGTAGTTGTTTATGAATAGAACCATCTTTATTCAGAATTAAAATTCTATTCGTATCAGTATCTAAAAGATAAAGAAAATCTAAATTATTATTAGTATAGAACTCGCTTATATTCTTTGTCTCAGGATAGAGTTTGGTTATTATTGAATCTTCAAGTTGACCCCGATAATATTTTTTAATCCTATTTTGTTTGTCTAATATCCAAATATTTTTATCCACCGCAAATACTTCTCCAGCGGTGGATTTTTCTTTTTCATTCAACCAAACAGTAGGAGAGTTCCATTTTAAACCTCCAGAATAGGAAGATTTTAAAATTGCTCCATTTTCAGTTAGTAAATACAAATTATTACTATAGGTAGTAAAATCTTTAATTGCTAGATCGTTGAGGTTCCTTTTCTCTTTAATTTTTCCATCTTCTAAAATCTTTACTTTATTCTTCTCTGTAATAAAAATCGGGAGAGAAAGAATATCTAATTTAGAAGAAAACTTTATTTTTGAGTTTATAGAAATTTTTTCTGGTTGAGGATTATTAAGGTTAATTCTATAAATATCCTTCTCGAAAGAACTAGATAAATATATTTCTTCTCCTATTAGAGTTAAGTTTTGAGGAGTAAACTCTTCTGGTTTAAATTTAGTTATTTTTTTTATTGTTTTTACTTTCACTAAGCTATGTAGTTCTGCTAAGTCGTTTTCTATTCTTTTTTCAAGTTCCGAAATACTTTGTTTTGTTTCTTTCGAAAGAGAGACTTGAGTGCTTAAATTAGAAATTTCTTTTTTAGAATCTAAAAGTATTTTTCGACTTTGGTCTTTCTTTTCATCTTGAATAAGTCCTTCTGCTTTTATTGCTCTTTCTTTGATATTAGCTAATTCGTCCTTAAAAGCCATTAATTTTTGCTGCTGATCTCTTTGAAATAAATAAAAACCAATTAAAAGTAAAAGACAGAATCCAATTAATAAAAGAATGTTCTTTTTAAACTTAATAGGTCTAAGATTTATTCTTTCAATAGAAAAAGAAGGAAGAGAGGGTAAATTAAAATCTAATTCAGGTTTTTGAATAGATATTTTAGGAAGTTTAGGTAAGTTAATAGCATTTACTAGATTTTTAATCTTAGATAAGCCCCCAATAGAAAATCTTTCAAAAGAAAAACGAGAAGAGTTTGGAGCAGGAAGTATTTTTTTAATATGATCTTTTTTGTTTTTATTTAATGAAAGAATAAGGCAAGCTCCTTTTAGTTGTGAAAAGTCTAATTGTTTCTTGTATAATATTCGTCTAATTTTCTTTTCAGAAAGGGGAATAGCTTGAACTAATAAGTTAAAAATATTTTTTTCTTGAAATATTTTAGCTACTTCATCTGTCGCAAGTATTAAAATATCATTTTCGGCTAACTCACTTGAAGCAATGTTTTTAAACTCATCCGAAGAAGGATCTATTTCATTTTTAGAATTAAACTGACTGTCAATATCAATTTTTTTATCTCCTCTCAAAAGAAAAACCTTAGTTCCTCCCGTTTTAGTAAGGTTTAATTTTTTATCTTTTAAAGATACTATGGTAAAGCCTAAATTACCCATCCAGGAGACTTCTGCTTTGTCTTTTTTCTCTTGAAGAAACTCATTAGCTTCTTTAACACTTTTATTAAAAGCTTTTTGGATAGAATGACCTGATAATCTGTAATAATTATCTTTTATTCCTTTAGCTAATTTCTGGATTAATGCTTTTTTATCAAAGGCTCTTTTTAAGCTTCCCAGTATATACAAATTTCCTAATTTTTTTTCATAAATATTATTAGGGTTATAACAAAAAGAATCAAAATGAAAATCTGTTTCTTTATCTGGATTAAAATGAAATTCAAAAACCTGCATTTTTAATTATTTTTATATAATTACTAATTGAAAATGATTATCGTCATTTTTAATTATATAACAAATAAAGGGAAATAAAAACTTGACAAACAGCTTTTAAAGTATTTTAATAGTTAACTACAACACATTATAATTAAATAAAGAAAGATATCCTAAAAGGAGGTGGAAAAATGAAAGCTAAAGAAACAGGAATTAGAATTCATAACAAAAAAGTTTATAAAATGGATGGTGACTATGTAATTGAAGAAGATTATAGATATTTAAGACAACCACTAAAGAAAGAGCTGGAAAAGATTAAACAGAAATTAAAAGAAAAGGAAGAGTAAAAAAAGAAAGAGCAGGAATAATCCCTGCTCTTTTTTATTAAAAAATTAATCTAAATTATAAACAATAAAGCCTACTAAGCTTATTCCAGCTACTATTATAGTGCTCAGCGCATAGAGTGCTATTTCTTTAATGGTAGGATAGCTTAGTGCCCAAAAAGCTAAAACATCTCTTACTTCTTTTACTGCAAAAGCTAGTATAGTAATAATAATTACTGCTAAAAGTACTTGCTGAATCTTTCTTCCAATTGATTTCATTTCCCATTTTTTAGAATCCATGCTTATACCTCCCTTATTTAAATTAAAAATACTGTTTTTATTATACATTAATACTTTGGTTTGTCAATAAATTTATCTAGGTTTTTATATGTGTTACAATTAGGATAAGATTTAAAAATAGGAAACATGAAATACATTATTTGTCATTATGGTGAAATTGCATTAAAGGGCAAGAACAGACCTTTTTTTGAAAAAAAATTAGTAGAGAATATTAGAAAGAATCTTGGAAAAGACAAAATTAATTTTGTTGAAAGACTTTTTGGAAGAATTATCATTAAATTAAATAAGGAAGTAGAGGAAAAAGAGATTGAAAATTTCAAGAATATTTTTGGTGTTGCTAATTTTTCACCAACTCAAAAAGTTAATCAGAATATCGAAGACATTAAAAAGAAGGTTTTAAGTTTACTAAAAAAAGAGAATTTTAATTCTTTTAGAATCACTACAAAACGACCCCAAAAGAAATTTCCCTTAACTTCTCAGGAGGTTAATGAAGAAGTTGGAGAAGTAATATGTGTAAAACTTAATAAAGAGGTTAATTTAGAAAATCCTGACCTTACTTGTTATGTGGAGATAGTTCAAGACTTAGCTTTTATATATACTAAAAGAATAGAAGGAGCAAAAGGTTTACCAGTAGGAGTAAGTGGAAAAGCGCTCTCTCTTATCTCAGGAGGAATAGATTCACCCGTTGCTTCCTTTTTGATGATGAAAAGGGGGGTAGATCCAATCTATATTCATTTTCATTCTTATCCTTTTACAGATAAAGCTTCGATTAATAAAGTAAAAGAGCTTATAGAAATACTTTCTAAGTATCAATACAAAAGTAAATTATATTTAGTTCCTTTTGCTGAATTTCAAAAAAGAATTATTGATAAGATAAAAGATAAATACAGAATAGTTTTATATCGCAGGTTTATGTATAGAATTGCAGAAAAGATTGCTCAAAAAGAAAATGCAAAAGTTCTAATTAGCGGAGAGGCAGTTGGGCAAGTTGCCTCACAAACTTTAGAAAATATTAATGCAATTAGTGATGTTATAAAAATCCCTGTTTTAAGACCTTTAATCGGAAAAGATAAGGAAGAAATAATTAACAAGGCTAAAGAAATTGGTACTTATCAAATTTCTATTCAACCCCATGATGATACTTGTTCCCGTTTTTTACCAGATCATCCTGAAACTAAAACTAAAGTTAAAAATATAGAAAAAGAAGAAGAAAATATTAAAATCGAAAAAGAGATAGAAAAAATAATGAAAGAAATTAAAGTAGAAAAATTTAATAATGTTAATTAAGGTTAAGGTTTTCCCAGATACAAAAAATAATAAAATAACTAAAAAAAGTAAAGATAGTTATAAAATTAAAATTAAAGAAAAGGCGGAAAGAGGAAAGGCTAACGAAGCTGTAATTGATTTATTCTCTCAATATTTTGAAATTTCCAAAAAAAACTTAAGAATAATTAAAGGATGGAAACAAAGAAATAAAATAATTGAAGTAAAAAATGACAAAGAAGCCAAATAAAATTGATTTAAGTGATTATATTTTTTCAGTAGAAGAGTTTATTGAATTTATTAATAATTACCTAAAACAACTCTCTACGATAAAAGTAAAAGGGGAAATAAATGATGTAAGTGAAAAGAAATACTATGCTTTTTTTGACCTTAAAGACTCTGAAGAAAAAGATCATGTAGTAAGGTGCTTTATTTCCGGTCAAAACTATAGAGATTATACTCACTTATTAAAAGAAGGGATGAAAGTAGTAGTTTATGGCATTCCTAATGTTTATAAAAAAGGCTACTTTAGTCTTAGAATTTCTAAAATTAATCCAAAAGGAGAAGGTAGTTGGAAACAAGCCTTAAAAGCTTTAAAAGAAAAATTAAAAAAGAAAGGTTACTTCAAAGATGAAAGAAAACAAGAGCTGCCTCAATTTATAAAAACTATTGGGCTAATTACCTCGCGAGATGGAGCAGCTATTACAGATTTTAGAAGAAACTTAGGTAATCATGGTTTTAAAGTTAAATTATTAAGTGTAAAAGTAGAAGGAGATAAAGCTGAAAAAGAAATTACCTCTGCAATAAAATGGTTTAATAAAAATAAGCCAAATTTGGATACCTTGGTTTTGATTAGAGGAGGTGGCGGGTATGAAAACTTAAAAGCTTTTAACTCCGAGAAATTAGCTGAAACTATTGTAACTTCAAAACTTCCGATAATCACTGGTATAGGTCACGAAAAAGATGAATCAATCGCTGATCTTGTAGCAGATAGAACTCTTTCAACTCCAACTGCAGTAGCAAATTTTTTAAGAAAGAGAAGAGAACATCTTTTAGCTCAAATTCAAAAAGAGCAGCAGCAATTATTTTTAAGTTTTGAAAGAAATATTAGAGAAGAAAAAGAAAAAATTGAAACATATAGAAAAGAAATGGAAACAGCAGTAGATAAGATTTTTCAAAAAGATAGGTTTAAAATGATAAGTTTAGCTCAATCTTTAAAACAATCTTTAAGTAACCTAATTCATAGTTTTGAAAAGTCTAAACAAAAATTAAAAGATTTACTTTATGGCTATCAAAGTAAATTTCAAAATAAAAAACATAAATTTGGTATAATAAAAGAACAAATTGAATTGAAGTTTAAAGATAAACTAAAAGAGAAAAAGAATAAACTAGATCTTTTAGATAGTAAATTAAATTCTTTAAATCCAGAAACAATTTTAAATAGAGGGTATAGTATTTCCTATACAGAAGATGGAGAGTCAATTAAAAATACTAATCAAGTAAAAAAAGGAGACACAATAATAACTAAACTTTCTAAAGGTAAAATTAATTCATTAATTAAAAAAATAAAAAATGAGTAAAGAAAATTTACAAAAATCATTAGAAGAATTAGAAAAAATTGTAAAGGAATTAGAAGACGAAGACATTAACGTAGAAGAGTCTTTAAGAAAGTTTAAAAAAGGAGTTTCTCTAATTAAAGATTGTCGTTCTAAATTAGAAGGGATTGAGAACGATTTTGAAGAATTAAAAAAGGAATTAGAAGAAGAAACTAATTAAAAACATGAATAAAGAATTATTTGTTATAAACGCAAGAGGAGAAAAAGAGCTTTTTTCTTCTAAAAAATTATCTCATTCTTTAATAAGAGTTGGTGCTTCAAAAGAAAGAGCAAAGAAAATAGCCCAACAAATTAAAAAGGAGGTAGAACCAGGGGTTTCAACTTTTAAAATTTTTAATAAAGCTAAAGAGTTATTAGCAGAGACCAATAAAAAATCCTCTCTTCGTTTTACTTTAAAAGAATCATTAAATCGTTTAGGTCCAACTGGCTTTCCTTTTGAAAAATTTGTTCGAGCAATATTAAAAGAAAATGGATTTAAAGTAAGGAAAAGAAGATATTTAATAGGAAGCTGCCTTCCTAATTATGAGATTGACTTTTTAGCAGTTAAAGAGGGAGTAACCTATATTGGAGAATGTAAATACAGAAATCATCCTGGAAGTAGAGTTCATTCAAACACTGCGCTTGCTAACAAAGCCCGCTTTGAAGATATTATGAATGGTCCTCATTTTGATAGAAAAAGGGACAAGGTCAAACCTATGCTTGTAACAAACACTAAGCTTACTAGTTCGGCCACTAAATATGCGGATTGTGTTGGAATGGATTATATTGGATGGCGCCAACCAAAAGACAAAGGAATTGAAACTTTGATTGAAAATAGAAACTTATATCCCTTAACAATTTTAGGTTCTTTGAAAAAATCTTTAAGAAATCTTTTTATTTCAGAAAGAAGAATGTTAGTTCGTGATATCGCTAAAATTGAAAAGAAACAATTTTTAAAAGAGCACCCTAAAGTTAAAAAGTATATACTAGAATCTGTACTAGACGAAGCTCGTCTTTTAACTTTTGAATAGAATTTGACTTTAACTTATTAAGAATTTAGGATAAATTATATAAATAGAATATTAGTTTATACCCCCTTAGACCAAACAAGGGGGATTTTGGAATGAAATTTAATTTACAATCAAAATATCAACCAAAAGGAGATCAGCCAAAAGCCATTCGAAAGCTATCAAAAGGAATAGTTGAAGGTTATAAAGATCAAATTTTACTTGGAGTAACAGGCTCGGGGAAAACTTTTTCTATTGCTAACGTAATAGAAAAAGTTAATAAGCCAACACTAGTAGTTTCTCCTAATAAAACTTTGGCAGCTCAATTATGTAATGAATTTAAACAATTATTTCCCGATAATGAAGTGCATTATTTTATTTCTTATTATGATTATTACCAGCCAGAAGCCTATATTCCCGGAACAGATACCTATATTTCAAAAGAAGCTATGATCAATGAAGAGATTGACAAATTAAGACATGCTGCTACTACAGCTCTATTACGAAGAGATGATGTAATAGTTGTAGCCTCTGTTTCTTGTATCTATGATCTTGGAATTCCAAAACTATATGATGAAAATATTGTAAAGATTGAAACCGGACAAAAAGTAGACAGAAGAAAATTATCAAAACAACTAATTAGTATGCAGTTTGAAAGAACTAATTCAGATTTAAAAAGAGGGACCTTTCGTTTAAGAGGTAATACTTGGCAGATTATGCCCCCAAACGAAAAAATTATTTATGATTTTGAGGTTAAAAATGGAAAAATTAATAAGATACTAGCTTTTAATCCTGCTGAAGGTTTTGTTCCAGATAAAGACCAAAGAATTGATAAGGCTTACATCTCTCCAGCTAAACACTTTTTAACTCAAGGGGATAGGAAAGAAAAAGCTTTAGAAAGCATTAAAGAAGAATTAAAAGAAAAATTACAAGAATTTAAAAAACAGGAAAAGTACCTTGAAGCAGAAAGATTAGAAAGGAGAACTAAAACTGATCTAGCAATGATTAGAGAAGTAGGATATTGCCACGGAATTGAAAATTATTCCAGACATTTATCAGGGAGAGAGCCTGGCGAAGCACCTGCTACATTATTAGATTATTTTCCAGATGATTATCTTGTGGTTCTTGATGAATCTCATATCGCTATCCCTCAAATAAAAAGTATGCATGCTGGGAACAAAGCAAGAAAAGAAAAATTAATAAGACATGGGTTTAGATTGCCTTCTGCTATTGATAATAGGCCATTGACCTTTTCAGAATTTAGAGAGAGATCAGATCAAACAGTTTTTATGTCCGCCACACCTAGTGACTTTGAACTTGATAACAGTAAACAGATAGTTGAACAAATTATTAGGCCGACTGGGCTAGTAGATCCAAAAGTAATTATTGAGCCAGCAAGAGGACAGGTTAGTGACTTAATACCCAGAATTAAAGAAAGAGCAGAAAAAGATGAAAGAACTTTAGTAACAACCTTAACTAAAAGAATGGCAGAAGATCTTTGTGATTATTTAGATGAAAATGAAAAAGAAATAAATGTAGCTTATCTCCACAGCGATATTGAAACTTTAGATAGAATTAAAATTCTTACTAAATTAAGAAAGGGGGAATACGATGTAATAGTAGGGGTTAATTTACTAAGAGAAGGTTTAGACTTACCCGAAGTTTCTTTAGTAGCAATTTTAGATGCGGATAAAGGTGGATTTTTAAGGAGTGAAACAGCTCTTATTCAAACTATCGGAAGAACTGCAAGAAATGTTAAAGGAGAAGTTTTAATTTATGCTGATGAGAAAACCAAAGCAATTGAAAATGCTGTAGAAGAAACAAATAGAAGAAGAGAAATTCAGTTAGAATACAACAAAGAACATGATATTGAGCCAGAAACAATTGATAAAGATATTAGTGATCTCTTTTCTACAAGTGAAATATTAAATTTAGAAACTAAAGCTGTACCTAAAACTAGATCAGCTAAAAAAAGATTAATTAGAGAAAAAGAGGAAGAGATGGAAAAAGCAGCTGAAAATCTTAAATTTGAATTAGCTGCGATTTTAAGAGATGAAATAAAAGAACTAAAAAATGATTTAAAAAAAGACAAAAAAGATGGTTAAGAAAAACAAAAAAATAAAAATTAAAGGAGCAAAAGAGCATAATTTAAAAGATATAAATCTTGAAGTTCCAAGGGAAAAGATAACTGTTTTTACAGGAATTTCTGGATCTGGAAAAACCTCTCTTGCTTTTGATACTATATTTGCTGAAGGGCAAAGAAGATACGTTGAATCTTTATCTTCTTATGCTAGGCAGTTTCTAACAACTTTAGATAAACCTGATGTAAAAGAGATAGAAGGACTATCTCCTGCTATCTCAATTGATCAAAAAGCAAATACTTCAAGCTCTAGATCAACAGTAGCAACAACTACTGAAATTTATGACTATTTAAGGGTAATTTTTTCGAGATTAGGTGTTCCGTATTGTCCTAAATGTGGTAAAAAAATTCAGAAAATGACTACAACTCAAATAATAAATAAAATAATTGATTTTAGTAAAGAAGCTAACTCTACAGAGCTAATTGAAGAAAAAGAAAGACCGACTGAATTAATAGTTTTCGCTGAAGTTATTCGAGGGAGAAAAGGAGAATACTATCAATTGTTATATGACTTTCTAAATGCAGGGTTTAGAGAGGTAAGAGTAGATAGTGAGTTAAAATCACTTAGAGAAAAAATAGTATTAGATCCAAACAAAAAACATACTATTGAGTTAGTTGTAGATAAAATTCCGGCCACACTTAATTTTAAAAAGAAAGATAATAGAATTAGAGTTAGTGAGGCAGTTGAGACCGCTCTAAAAAGAGGGGAAGATTCTCTTCTCGTGCAGGTTAAGTTCGAAAATAATAAAAAAACAGAAACTAGGTTTTCTACCAAACTAGCTTGTCCCGATGATAATTTTGCCTATCCTGAAATTGAGCCAAGACTTTTTTCTTTTAACAGCCCTTATGGAGCTTGTCCTGAATGTCACGGTCTTGGTACAGAAGATAAACGCTCAGAAAACCCTTGTCCAGTTTGTGAAGGAAAAAGATTAAAACCAGAAGCTCTTAGTATTTATTTTAAAGAAAAAAACATTAATGACATTGTTTCAATGTCTATAAAGGATGCCTATGAATTTTTTCAAGATATAGGTGGAAATTTAAGTGAAAAAGATAAAAAAATTGCAGAAACACCTTTAAGAGAAATTGAAAACCGGCTCAAATTTTTAAATGAAGTTGGGTTAGATTATTTAACATTAAATAGAAAAGGTAAAACTCTTTCTGGAGGAGAAGCTCAAAGAATTAGATTGGCTTCTCAAATTGGTTCTCAGTTAGTAGGAACTTTATATATTTTAGACGAGCCAACTATTGGATTACACAAAAGAGATAACGATCAGTTAATTAGTACTTTAAAACACCTTAGAGATTTGGGAAATACAATTATTATTGTAGAACACGATGAAGATACTATTTTTGCCTCAGATTACTTAGTTGATTTTGGCCCTGGAGCAGGAAAACACGGAGGAGAAGTAGTAGCTCAAGGGAAAATGCCAGATATTTTAAAAGACAAAGATGAACAATCTTTAACTTTAGATTACTTAAGAAAAGAAAAAGAAATAGAAACTGAAAGTTATAAGCGTTCTGTTGACAATACAAAACCCTTTTTAAAATTAAGGGGAGCAAGAGAAAACAATTTAAAGAATCTTAATATTGATATTCCTTTAAGTCGTTTTTCTGTCATTACTGGAGTATCAGGGTCAGGTAAAAGTACCTTAGCTTATGAAACTCTTTATAAAACAATCTCTAATCGCTTAAACAATGCTGATCATAATGCAGGAGAGCACGATCATCTCCACGGATTAGAATATATTGATAGGGTAGTTAATATTAGTCAATCAGCAATGAGATTAAATTCAAGGTCTAATCCTGCAACCTATGTTGGGGTTTGGGGACCAATTAGAGAACTTTTTGCATCAACAGAAGAAGCTAGGATTAGAGGCTGGAAGCAGGGAAGATTTAGTTTTAATGTTCCAAGAGGAAGATGTGAAAAGTGCAAAGGTTATGGGAAAAGAGCTATTGAAATGCATTTTTTACCAACAGTCTATGTTACATGTGATGCTTGTAAAGGAAGAAGGTTTAATCAAGAAACATTAGAAGTTGAATATCATGGAAAAAATATTTATGACATTCTTCAAATGAGCGTAGAAGAAGCCTATGATTTCTTTAAAGACATTCCTTGGATTGAAGAAAAATTAAAAATATTAAAAGAAGTTGGTTTAGAATATTTAAGATTAGGGCAGCCTTCACCAACCCTTTCTGGAGGAGAAGCTCAAAGAGTAAAACTAGCTTCCGAATTAGGGAAAAAGGATACTCATAAAACATTATACATCTTAGATGAACCAACTATTGGACTACATTATTCTGAAGTTGGAAAATTAATTAAAGTACTTCAAAAACTAGTTGATAGAGGAAGTACAGTTTTAGCAATTGAACATCATCTTGATGTTATAAGGTCTGCTGATTGGATTATTGATCTTGGCCCAGGAGGGGGCGAAAGAGGAGGTGAAGTAGTTGTAAAGGGAGCTCCTCAAGAAGTAGCTCGCCATAGTGAAAGTGAAACAGCTAAATATTTAAGAGAAAAAATACAATGAAAAAAGAAGAACACTATAAAAACTTACCAAAATCTCCTGGAGCTTACATTATGAAAGATAAAGATGAAGAGGTAATTTATGTTGGAAAAGCTGCTAACTTAAAGGAAAGAGTTAAAAGTTATTTTGCTAAAAATAAAAATAGAAAGACAAAAAAATTAGTGAAGGAGATTGAGGATATAAATTTTAAAGAAACAGATTCAGTAGTTGAGGCTTTAATCTTAGAAGCTAAATTAATTAAAAAATATAAACCTTTTTTCAATGTAAAAGAAAAAGATAATAGAAGCTTTCTTTATGTAGCTATCACAAATGAAGAATTCCCAAGAGTTATTTTAGTAAGAGGAAGAAATAAAAAACAAGTGAATGGTGAATTTTTTGGTCCTTTTACTTCTAGTTCTGATATTAGAGAAGCTCTACGAATTATTAGAAAAATTTTTCCTTACAGCCTTCATAAAGAAAGTAAGGTTGGTACTTTTAAAAGACCTTGTATGGACTATCAAATAGGTTTATGTCCTGGAACCTGTGTCGGAAAGACGAACAAAAAAGACTATATGGAAAATATTGAAAATATTAAAAAGTTATTTAAAGGAAAAAAGGAAGATATTTTAGATCAACTTCAAAAACGAATGGAAAAAGCAGCCAAGGAACAAAATTATGAAAGAGCTGGAAGAGTTAAAAAACAAATAGATGGTTTACAACATATTCAAGATATTGCTCTTATTAAAAAAGAGGAGATTCAAAAAAACAATAGAAACAAAGGAAAAAGAATAGAGGGATATGATATTTCCAATATCTCAGGTAAACTAGCTGCAGGGTCTATGGTAGTTTTTGACGGAAACAAAGCTAAAAAAAGTGAATATAGAAAATTTAAAATTAGGACAGTAAAAAAAGCTAATGATGTAGCAATGCTTAAAGAAGTATTTCAAAGAAGATTTAAAAATTCTTGGCCCTTACCTGATTTAATTCTAGTAGATGGAGGCAAACCACAAGTTAATGTGGTTAAAAGCGTTTTAGAAAAAGAAGGCTTAGGCATTCCTGTTGTAGGAATTGCAAAAGGAGAAAAAAGAGATAAAAATGAAATGATCGGAAGCAAAAAGAGCTTTAAAAAGGAAACTTTAATTAAGGTAAGGGATGAGGCTCATAGATTTGCTCTAAAATATCATAAGAAATTAAGGCAAAAAGAAATGACGCAATCTTAATTTTATGATAAAATATAAAAAAGTTGCTTATAATTTAAATAGAAACAAGAAAAATGGAATTTCTTAATTTAGAATTTTATCAAATTTGTCTTCGTTTAACGGTAGCCTTACTTTTAGGAGGCTTTTTAGGTTTTGAAAGAAGTGTAGCGGGAAAATCAGCTGGACCAAGAACTTATGGGTTAGTAAGTACAGGTTCTGCTTTATTTATAATTATCACTCATCTTTTAAGTAGTGCCTATATTGGTACCTTTCAAGGATACGATCCATTAAGGGTGCTAGCTGCTATTATACTAGGAGTAGGGTTTTTAGGGGCTGGGTTAATTTTTGTTCGAGAAGGAAAAGCTCAGAGAGAACAAGTGGCTGGATTAACAACTGCAGCTGGACTTTGGGTGGTTACAGGAATTGGAATGGCTACAGGTCTAGGTTATTTTAAGTTGGCAGTATTCTCAACCTTGCTAATCTTTCTTGCATTTACAAGCCTTTGGATTATAGAAGAAAAAATTAGAAAAAAGGTTCCTAACATTTATAAAATAGAAAAAGAAATAGAAACTGAAAACTCTGAATAAAAGAGGAGGAAATTAAATTTTTCTTTGTAATTAATTTAATCTAAAATTAAAAATGAATCGAAAAGAAGCAAAAAAATTACTAAAAGAATATTTATCAAACGAAAATTTAATAAAGCATTGTTTGGCTGTAGGAGCAATAATGAAAAGACTTGCCCAACATTTTGATAAAGATGAAGAAAAATGGGAGGTTACTGGAATATTACATGACATTGATTACGAACAGACTAAAAACAACCCAAAAGAACACTCTTTGATAGGGGCAAAAATTTTAAAAGAAAGGGGAGTAGAAGAAAAGATATGCCATGCAGTAAAATCTCATAACTATAAACATGAAATTGAATTAAATACGATGATGGATAAAGCTTTATTTGTAAGCGATCCACTAAGTGGATTAATTGTTGCTGCTGCTTTAGTTTTACCTTCTAAAAAATTAAAAGACCTTAAAGTTGAAAGTATTATAAATAGATTTCAAGAAAAAAGATTTGCTCAAGGAGCAAATAGAGAAATAATTCAGATGGCTAAAGAGCTTTTAGAGTTAAAACAGAAAAAATTTTTTCAATTAGCTTATGAAGGTATGCTTTCTATTTCAGATGAATTAGAACTTTAGTTTTTTGAAATATCTTTTTTGTGTTAAAATAAGATATATAAAACTTAAAATTAATTAAATAAATAATCTATGATTTCTTTTGAAGATTTTAAAAAACTAGACTTAAGGATAGGAACAATAAAAAAGGCAGAAGAAGTAAAAGACTCGAATAAGTTAATAAAATTAAAAGTAGATACAGGAAGCGACGTAAGACAAGTAGTAGCAGGAATTAAAAAAGTTTATTCTGCTGAAGAATTAGTTGATAGACAAGTTATAATTTTAACCAATCTTGAGCCTAAAAAAATATTTGGAATTGAAAGCCAGGGAATGGTTCTTGCAGCTAATAATAACAATACAATTGCTCTTTTAAAGCCAGACCAAATAGTAGAGAATGGTACAGAGGTTAGATAATTAATTAAAATAATATTTTAAAAATATGTTTGATAAAATTAAAAAGATGAAACAAATCAAAGAACTTCAAAATTCTCTTAAAAAAGAAAAGGTAGAAAAAGAAAATAATGGAATTAAAGTGATTATTAATGGACAGTTACAGATCCAAAATATTAGATTAAATTCTGATTTAGAACCTGAAAAACAAGAAGAAGATCTTAAGAATTTAATCAATTCTGCAATGCAAGATATGCAAATGAAAGCTGCTAAAAAAATGCAAGGGCTTCAAGGAAACTAATATGGTTAGGAAAGGCAACCCTTTAGTTATAGGAAACTCTCTTTCCTGGACTAGACACGCAAAGAAAAAAAGAAAACAGTACGGAATTAGTAAGAGTAGGGTGAAAAGAACAATTAAATATCCAGACAGAGTGCAGACAGGAGTAGCAAGTGGGACAATAGCTTCAATGAAAAAAACCCGAACCAAAAGGAGAACTGAAATTTGGGTGATGTATAAAATTATTAAAGAAGAGAAAGAAGTTATTAAAATTATTAGTACCTGGAAATATCCAGGCAAAAGCCCAAAGGGAGATCCTCCACCAATTCCTGAAGATGTACTTCAGGAATTAATTAATCAAGATTTAATTAAAAAATAAAATGAGTAAAAAAATAATTGGCTGGTTATTGTTAGCTATAGGTCTAGTTTTAATTAGCTATATTTTATATTCTTCTTTTAATATTTTTACAGGAAACAAAGAAGCTCCTTCTTTGTTTAAAGCTTCCCAAGAAGTTAAAGTTACAAATAACTCTGAGACTACAAGTCCTAATGAAGTAGCTCAATTTGAAATGGAAAAGATAATAAAAGAGCAACTTCAATCTATTTTACCTAGTAATTTAATTACTAAATTTCTTAATTTAATTTCTTGGACATTCTTAGCAGGAATATTTATCTTTGGTGGCTCTAAAATATCATTATTAGGTATAAGCTTATTAGAACAATGAGATTAATATTCTCTTTTATTTATTGGTATCTTTTAAAAGTACCTCTTAAAATTTTAAAAACTAGTAAAAATTATATTCGATTTGGCTTTTATTATTTCTCTACTCCTAAATTAATTAAAACTTTTTTTAGTCCCTGGAGAAAATACAAATGGGAATATGGCAGTTTTGACTTTAAAAAATACTTACATATTTTTGCTTCTAATCTTGTTTCTAGAGGATTAGGTCTCATAATGCGTTTTTTTCTAATTATAATTAGTTTTATCTATGAAATTTTTATAATCTTACTAAGTATAATTTTCTTAACACTTTGGTTTTTACTTCCTTTTATTTCTCTAACAAGTTTCTTGTTAGGTTTAATTCTTTTAATGTAATATGTATTTTAATTTTAAAAAAAGTAAAATATATCTAGCAGTTAGTAGTTCAAATAATCCTTTTTTGAAATATTCTAAATTAATTTTTAAAGTAAGTTTTCTTTTTAGTATTGTTTTTCTTTTAACTTATCTTTATCTTTCTCTTATTAAAGAGTCGCCTTCTCTAGCAAATAAATTTTTAGGAAGCTTTTTTTTAAGTCTTTCTTTTGGAATTACTTTTTATTTAATTAATAAATATTGGGAAAACTTTATTAAAGATCCAAAGACAAAAACATCTTTGGAAGAAATACTAGAAGAGCCTCATGAATATAACGTAGCTGATATATTAGATTATAATGTTGCAAAAGCTTTTTATCGGGCAAATTTGTTTTCTAGAAGAAAAGGAATTAAAAAAATAAATTCCTCTGCTTTGCTTTATTTCTTATTAACTCAAGGTGAAGCCACTTTTATATTTCAAAGAGCTACTTTAGGTATTAAAGATTTTAGAAGTTTGTTAAGATTATATCTTAAATCAATTGATAAACAAAAATATGAAGGAAAGCTTAGTAAAGAATTAGAAGAAAATATTTTAAAAGCTTTAGAGATAGCTAAAGAAAGAAATAATAAAAAGATTAAGGTAGGAGATATTATAACAGCTGCAACTTTTACTAATGAGATTTTTAAACAAATAATTAATAATACCCAAGTTAAAAAAGAGGATATTAATTATTTATCCAGATGGTACCAAGATATAGAAGAAAGAAAAAAAGAAAAGAAGAAATTTTGGAAATGGAAAAATTTATTAAAAATAAATCCCATAGGAACTAACTGGACTGCTGGATATACTAATACTTTAGATCAATTTTCTATAGAATTATCTGATGCTGTAAAAAGAAAAAATTATCCTAAAATAATTGGCCATAAAAAAGAAATAGAAATTGTAGAAAGAGTTTTAGCAAGAGGAGCAATTAATAATGCTTTATTGATAGGAGCTCCTGGTACGGGCAGAAAAAGTATAGTTTTTGCTTTAGCTAGAAAAAGTGTTTTAGGAAAAACTATGACTGGTCTTGAACATAATAGAATAGTAGAACTTAAATTACCTAGTTTATTAGCTAAAATAGATAATAAAGAGAAGGTGGAACAAGTATTAGATAAAATCTTTCAAGAGGTTGTTAGAGCTGGCAATGTAATTTTAGTAATTGATAATCTTCATAATTTTGTAGGAAAGGAGAAACCTGGAACAATTGATATTTCAGGATTAATAGCTTCTTACCTCCATTTTCCTCAATTTCAAATAATTGGTATTTCAAGTTACGACGGTTTACACGAAAATCTTGAAAGGAACTCTTCCCTTTTGTCTTTGTTTGAAAAGATAGAAGTTAGAGAAACCTCTAAAGAAGAAACTATGGTGCTCTTGCAAAGACAAGTTGTAAAACTAGAATATAAGCATAATCTTTTTATCACTTTTCCTGCAATTCGAAAGTTAGTTGAAGACTGTGAACAATATATTCCAAATCAACCTTTTCCTAAAAAAGCAGAAGATCTTTTAAATGAAATTGCTGTTTATGTGGCCCAAAGTAAAGATAAGGTAATTCTCCCAAAACATATTTCAGAAGTTCTTTCTGAAAAGACAGAGCTACCGCTGGGAGGAGTAAAAGAAGAAGAAAAAGAAATTCTGCTTAATTTAGAAGATTTAATTCATGAAAGAATAATTAATCAAGATTATGCAGTAAGCCATGTAGCTAAAGCTCTGCGAAGAGCTAGAGCTGAAATAGAAGTTAGAGAAAAACCAATTGGGACTTTCCTTTTCCTAGGACCAACCGGAGTAGGTAAAACAGAAACGGCTAAAGCTTTAACTAAAATATATTTTGGCAATTCTAAAAAAATGATAAGACTAGATATGTCAGAGTTTCAGAATATTAATGATATTGAAAGATTAATTGGAAATGATAGAAGAGATGGTTTTTTAACCACTCAAGTTAGAGAAGAACCTTTCTCTTTAGTTTTATTAGATGAGTTAGAAAAAGCTCATCCTAAAGTTTTAAATCTTTTTCTCCAGGTATTAGATGAAGGTTTTATAACTGATGGAATGGGGAGGAGGGTAAGTTTTAGAAATTGTATGGTTATTGCTACTTCAAATGCAGGTTATAAAATAATTCTTGATAATCTAGAAAAAGAAAGTAAATGGGATACAGTGAAAGAAAAACTTATTAATCATCTTTTTAAAAAAGGAGCTTTCAGGCCTGAATTTATTAATAGATTTGATTCTGTAATTGTATTTGGGCCTTTATCAAAAGAAAATTTATTAGATATCTCTGAATTAATGCTGGGAGGATTAAAAGAAGGACTAAAAAACAAAGGGATAGAATTAAAAACAACAGAAGAGCTTAAAGAAAAGATAGTAGAATTAGGCTATGAGCCTCGCTTTGGAGCAAGAGAGATGGGAAGAGTAATCCAAGACAAGATTAAAACCTCAATTGCCGATGCTTTACTAGGGGATAAAATAGAAAGAGGCGATATAATTAAGATTAATGCAACTAATTTTAAAGTAATAAAAATAGAATAATAAAAAAACTAGTGCAATAAACCCCCTCTCTAAGAGAGGGGGTTCTTTTTTTATGGGAAGTGGGAAAAAGACTTGATTATTTTATAATAATAGGGTACCATGTGAGTAGAAGTGGGAGATTGTGGAAAAAGGTGTTAAAAACTAACTATATTTGTGGAAAACTTTTATGTTCATTGGTGAGTATTCTCATAAAATTGATAATAAACGTAGAGTGGCAATTCCTGCAAAATTTCGAGAAAAACTCGGAGGAAAAGCTGTTATTGCTAAAGGAATAGATAATTGTTTAGTTTTGTACCCCTTAGAGTCTTGGAAAGAAGAGGCAGAAAAATTAGAGAATATTCCAAGTGGAAAAAGGGCGGCAAGAACTTACGCTAGAGTAAAGTTGGCCAGTGCTTCTGATGTGAAGATTGATAAAACAGGGAGAATTTTGATTCCTGATTATTTAAAAGATTATGCAAACCTTGAAAAAAAAGTAGCTATTTTAGGACTTTCAAATAAAATTGAAGTTTGGGATGAAGCAACTTGGAAAAAATATAAGAAGAAAAATTCAGTTGAAGATATTGCTCAAGGATTAGAAGATTTAGATATATAATTTATGCAGAAAATACACAAACCAGTTCTTAAAAGAGAGATTATTAAATATTTAGAACCAAAAACAAATGAAAATTTTATTGATTGTACCGCTGGAGGTGGAGGACATTCTTTACTTCTTCTTAAAAAAATAAAACCGGAAGGTAAAGTATTAGCAATTGAATTTGATCCTTTTTTAGCAAAAAGATTAAAGGCAATAAAGAAAGAAAATTTAATTGTAACAAATGATAGTTATAGAAACCTAGAAAAGATTATAGAAAAAAAAGATTTTAAACCAGTAAATGGAGTTTTATTAGATATTGGAATATCGTCCTGGCACTTAGAAGAAAGTAAAAGAGGATTTTCTTTTCAAAAAGAAGAAGAACTGGACATGCGTTACAATCCTAAAATCCAAGATTTAACTGCTAAAAATATAATTAATAAATACCCAAAAGAAGACTTGATTGGCATACTAAAAGATTACGGTGAAGAAAAATTTGCAAAAAAAATTAGTAGAAAAATTATAAAAAAAAGAAGAGAAAAAGAAATTAAAACAACAAAAGATTTAATAGAAGTGATTAAAAAAGCGGTTCCAAGTTTTTATATTAATAAAAAAATTCATTTTGCAACAAGAACTTTTCAAGCTTTAAGAATAGAAGTAAATAGGGAGCTGAGTAATCTTAAAAAGGTTTTACCTCAAACTATTAAGATAACAAAACCTGGAGGGAGAGTAGCAGTTATATCATTTCATTCATTAGAAGATAGAATAGTTAAAAATTTCTTTAAAAATAATAATAAAGTAGAAGTATTAACAAAAAAACCAATTCAAACCAGTAAAAAAGAAATAAGAGAAAACCCTCGTTCGCGGTCGGCAAAATTAAGAGTAATTAAAATTAAATAAAACATATGACCTTTTTCTCAAAAATCAAAAATCATTATTTAACCTACACTTTAATCGCTGCTATTCTTTTTAATATTGGGTTCTATATTTACCAAATTAATGACCTAACTAAGAATGTCTATTTAAGTAGAGAGTATACAGAAAAATTTCAAAAGATGGCTGGAGTTAATCATCAACTAGCATCAAAAGCATTTCAAGGTGACTCCTGGACCATTCTAGAAGAACAAATTAAAAAATATAATTTTGAAAAAGTTGATTCATCAAAATACGTAACAGTAACTGGAAACAGCGTAGTTAAAGCTGAATAACAATGGCAAAATGGAGAACTTATATAGTTTTATTTTTAATAATATGTTTTGCAGGGGGAATAGTTTATCAACTTATTAACCTGCAAGTTTATCAACAAGATTATTATAGTGCTCTAGCTCAAGGGCAGCACAATTTTTTCGAAGAAATAAAAGGAGAAAGAGGAGAAATATTAGCACAACAAAAAAATGGAGAACTAATTCCTTTAGCAACCAATAATACTTGGTTTCTTTTATTTAGTTGTCCTAATAAAATTCAAGATAAAGAAGAAACGGCTCTTAAATTAAGTAAAATAGTTGATTTAGAAAAAGAGGAGATTTTAGATAAAATATTGCAAGATAGTAGCTATATTAAACTTCAAAAAGAATTAGACAAAGAAACAGCAGAAAAAATTAGAGAATTAGAATTAAAAGGAATCTACTTATCTAAAAAAGGAGGAAGGTATTATCCTTACGATACATTAGCTTCTAATATCCTTGGTTTTGTTGGAGCAGAGCACAACAAGGGTCAATATGGCGTTGAAGAAGCCTATAACAGCCTTTTAAAAGGTGAGAGGGGGCTTGCAAAAGGAGTAGCAGCTCGAGGTTACCTTCTAGACAGTCAAAGTGCTGATATTAAAAAAGGAGAAGATTTAATATTAACTATTGATTTTAATATTCAATCTGTAGCAGAAGATTTATTAAAAAAGGCTAAAGAAGAGTATGGGGCTGAAGGAGGATCTATTACTATTATGGATCCTAAAACGGGAAAAGTTTTAGCTTTAGCAACTTTACCTAATTTTAATCCTAATAAATACGAGGAGTATGCAAAAGAAAAGAAGATGGAAGTCTTTCAAAATTCAGTTACTCAAAAATTATATGAACCAGGATCAGTTTTTAAACCAATCACTATGGCTGCAGCCTTAAACGAAGAAAAGATAAAACCAGATACAACCTATATTGATGAAGGAAGTATAAAAATAAATGGATGGACAATTGAAAACTACAAAGGAAGAAAATACGGAGAAAGAACTATGACAGAAGTCCTTAAAAAATCTATTAATACTGGGGCTGTATTTGCTCAACAAAAATTAGATCCAGGAAAATTTTTAGAATACATTAAAAGTTTTGGCCTTTTTTCAAAAACAGAGATAGGTATCCCAGAAACAAATTCAGAAAATATAGAGCTACAAAAAGAAAGAGGGGTTAATCTTGCCACAGCTAGTTTTGGTCAAGGAATAGAGATAACACCAATTCAGCTTTTAAGAGCTTTTTCAGCTATAGCAAATAATGGAGAATTAGTTAATCCTTACCTTATTAAAAATTATCAAAATCAAAAGACTAAACAGATTATTTCAGGGAAAACAGCTTCTAAGTTAACTGCCATGCTTGTTAAAGTAATTAAAGAAGGTTACGGAAAAAAAGCCCAAGTTCCAGGGTATTATATAGCAGGAAAGACCGGAACTGCTCAAGTTCCTTGGTCTAGTATCGGAATTAATAAGAGCGGTTATTCTGATAAGACTTGGCAAAGCTTTATTGGCTTTGCTCCTGCCTTTAATCCTAGATTTTTAATATTAGTTAAATTAAATAATCCTAATACAAATTCTGCTGAAGAATCAGCAGCGCCTACATTTAAAAAAATGACGGAATATTTATTAAATTACTATCAAGTTCCACCTGACTATGATCAAAAAAATTAATTTTATTAAAAAAATTAAATATTTCTTTTTAAAGCCAAAGTTTGTTTTATTATTTGGTGATAATTTTAATTTAACAGAAAAAATTATTTTAAATATAGAAAATAATCTTAAAATTATTAATGCTAATAATTTAGATATAAGTATTTTAATTTTTCTTTTAAAAAATTCTACTTCTCCTATTTTAGTCTTTAAAAACGAAAAGGAAATTGCTCATTATAAAATAAAAGCAATAGTTAATAATCTTCCTTCTTCAGGTTCAATTGCTTTTAATAAAAACAATAGTGCTAAAGAAACTTTTAAAACAAAACTTTCCCCGACTCAAGTATATAGTTTTTCTTTAAATAGAAAGGCGGATCTTACCCTTACAAAGCTACACAAAAACCACGGAACTAATTTTAAAATAAATTATAAAGGAAATAGTGTTCCTTTTTGGGTAAAAGATAGATTAAGCCAAAATAAAGGAATTGATTTATTAGCTGCAATAACTGTGGGGGTAATTTTAAAAAATAATCTTGTTAAAATTTCTCAAATTCTCAAAGAAAAGAATTGATTCTGGATTTTTAATATGGTATCTTTTTAAAAAGCCGCCATCGTCTAGTGGTCAGGACATCAGCTTCTCAAGCTGAAGACACCGGTTCAAATCCGGTTGGCGGTACTATCTTTTTAAAACTTTATTATGAAAGACTTAAATAAAAAATGGCATAATAAATCTATTAAAAAGGTCAGCAATATTTTAGAAGCTGATCTTAAATCTGGTTTACGCTCTGAAAAAGTTAAAAATAAAATTAAAGAATTTGGTAAAAATAAATTACCAAACAAGAAAGCTCTTCCAAAGACTAAAATTTTTTTAAATCAATTTAAGAGCCCTTTAGTCTATATTCTTTTACTTGCAGCTGTAGTCACTATTCTTTTACAAGAATATACTGACGCTATTGTTCTGTTTACTGTAGTTTTTGTTAATACTTTAGTTGGTTTTATTCAAGAGAATAAAGCCTCACAAGCTTTAGCTGAATTAGGGAAGGTTGTAAAATATGAAGCTACTGTTATTAGAGGCGGTCACAAAAAACAAGTTCCTTCAGATAAAATTATACCAGGTGACATCTTGTTATTGGAACCAGGGGATAAAGTTACAGCAGATGGAAGAATAATTGAATCAGAAGATCTTAAAATCAATGAAATGGCATTAACTGGAGAATGGCTTCCAGCCGAAAAAGAAAAGGGAACTGTGAAAGAAGATACTGTAGTTGGCGATAGAACTAATATGGTCTTTACTGGAACAATTGTGGAAGATGGTAATGCAAAAATTTTAGTTACTGAAACAGGATTAGACACTGAAATAGGGAAGATTACTAAAGTAGTAGAGACAACTCCAGATGAAAAGACACCTCTCCAGAAAAAACTTCTTAAATTTAGCCATGTAGTTGGTATTTTAATTGGTATCGCTTCTTTTTTGATTTTTCTTGAAGGAATCTTTACAGGAAAAGACTTTATAGAAATGTTTACTACTTCTGTTGCAATAGCAGTAGCTGCTATTCCAGAAGGACTTCCAATTGCAATGACCATTATTCTTGCTATTGGAATGCAGAAAATATTAGATAAGAAAGGTTTGGTTCGAAAATTATCATCTGCTGAAACTTTAGGAGGAACTTCAATTATTTGTACAGATAAGACTGCTACCTTAACTGAAGGAAAGATGAGTATTAAAAAAACTCTTTTAAAGGGAAGTAAAAAGATTGCTCAAAAAACAGCCTTATTATGTAATGGGGCTTTTATTGATAATCCTGAAGATAAAAGAGAGGAATGGGATATTCATGGGTCTCCGACTGAAAAAGCCTTATTGATATACGGGTTAGAGAATTTTAATGTAAAAGAGAAAGAAGAAAAAGATAAGTCTCTTTTAGATAAACTTCCTTTTGATACAAAATTAAAATTAGCTGCTGCTTTAGAGAAAGGAGATTTAAATACTTTATATATAGCTGGGGCTCCTGAAAAATTAATTAAAAACTCTACTTTAAGTAAAGAAGAAAAAAATCACTGGAAAGAAAAACTAGATGAATTATCTAGTAAAGGTTATAGAGTGCTTGGAATTGCAACCAAAGAAACAAAAAAAGAAGATATCAGAAAAATAGAAATAGAAGGATTAAACTTTAATGGTTTATTAGGTCTTTTTGATCCTTTAAGGGAAGAGGTGAAAGGTGCTTTTGATAAATGTCAAGCCGCTGGAATGAAGCCAATTATCATTACAGGAGATTATAAGTTAACTGCTAAGGCTATTGCTGATGAATTAAATATTCCGTCTCAAGAAGAAAATATTATTAAAGGAGAAGAACTGGAAAAGATGTCAGATAAAGAATTAGATTTAAGACTAGAAGACACTTATATCTATGCCAGGGTAGAACCAAAACATAAGATGAGAATTGTTGAAGCTTGGCAAAAGAGAGATAAAGTAGTAGCTATGACTGGAGACGGAATAAACGATGCCCCAGCTCTTAAAAGGGCTGATATTGGAGTTGCTACTGGCTCTGGTACAGCCGTGGCAAAAGAGATAGCTGACTTAGTTTTGCTATCTGATAGCTTTAGTATTATTGTTGCTGCAATAGAAGAAGGGAGAGCAATAATTGATAATCTCCGTAAAGTAATAACTTACCTTTTAGCAGACAGTTTTTCAGAAATAATTTTAGTAGGATTAAGTATTGCTTTAGGACTACCTTTACCTCTAACTGCAGTTCAAATTTTATGGATTAATTTAGTAGAAGATGGGCCAATGAGTTTAGTGCTTGGGTTTGAACCAAAAGAGAAAGATATTATGAAGAGAAAACCTCAAGGGCATGATATTCCTTTATTAACTAAAGAGATGAAAGCAATTATATTTATAATTGGTTTAGTTACAGATCTTTTCTTAGTTGGAATATTCTTTTACCTTTTAAATCTTACCTCTTATCCAATAGAACATATTCAAACAGTAGTCTTTAGTGCTTTAGCTATTGATTCACTTTTTTATATTTTTTCTTGTAAGAATTTAAAGAAAAACATTTGGGATATCAATTTATTTTCTAATAAGTTCTTGCTACTAAGTTGGCTCTTTAGTGCTCTAATGCTTCTTATTACAATTTATTTAGAGCCACTTCAACGCCTGTTTGGAACAGTACCACTTAACTTTTTTGATTGGCAATTAATTCTTTCGATTGGTTTATTAAAAATTACATTAATAGAAATAACTAAATGGTTCTTTATAACCAGAAAATATAAAAATTAATTATGATGACATTAGTTTACGTTTTAGTATTTATTGGTTCTGCGCTAATACTCGGATACACAAGTAATAGACTTATTAAATCATTATCTAAAGTTGCTCGTTTTTTAAAATGGAAGGAATTTGTAGTAGCTTTTTTTACAATGGCACTAGCTGCTTCACTTTCTAACTTTTTTGTAGGAATTAGTTCTGTAATACATAAAATACCAGAATTATCTTTTTCTGATGTAATCGGTGGATCAATTGTTGATCTTACCTTAGCTGCAGGATTGGCTGCATTAATTTCTAACAAAGGACTAAAGCTAAAAAGTAGAACAGTTCAAGGAAGTGCAATATTTACTCTTCTAATTGCTATCCTACCGATTTTATTGATTCAAGATGGTATCCTTTCTCGCTTTGATGGAATTTTATTAATTATTGTTTTTTGTCTTTATATCTTTTGGGTATTTAAAAAGGAGGATCGTTTTACTAAAGAATACAATAGTGAAAAAGTTAAGCCGGCAAATGCTTTAAAAAATTTCTTTATTATTATTCTTACTGTAATAGCACTCTTAATTGCCTCTGAAGGAATAGTACAATCTGCTCGTTATTTTGCTCAAGCTTTAGGCCTTTCCCTTCCGTTAGTAGGTCTTTTAATAGTTGGAATTGGAAATGCTTTACCTGAAATTAGTTTTGCTGTTCAGGCAGCTAAGAAAGGGGATGATTGGTTGGTAATTGGTGATTTAATGGGATCAATAATTATTCCTGCTACTTTAGTCTTGGGGATTGTTGCAATTTTAAGTCCTATTGAAATTCCTGATTTTTCTCCTTTTGCAATAGCAAGAATATTTCTTGTATTAGCAGCTTTGGCTTTTGTAATATTTACTCGAACTAAACAAACAATCGATAAAAGAGAAGGGCTTTATTTAATAGGGCTTTATATTTTATTCTTACTTGCAGAGATTATAGCTTGAAAAAGATTCTGAAAAATGCTATAAAATAAGAGCCTGCTTATCAGAATCTTCTTTTCTTGCATTGCTCGAAAATAATTAATTTCTAAGTTATTATGGAAAAAATATCAATTACATTATCATTCCTAATGGGATAATAATTAATTTCTAAGTTATTATGGAAAAAATATCAATTATAAAAACTGGTGGAAAACAATATCTCGTATCTAAAGGTGATACAATTAAAGTTGAAAAATTAGATGCTGAAGAAGGAGATCAAATTACATTTGATCAAGTTTTAATGATAAAAAATAATGATGATCTTAAAGTTGGAGAACCTTTCATCAAAAAAGCAAAGGTTGAAGCTAAAGTCTTAGAACAGGGAAAAAGAGAGAAGGTAATTATTTTTAAATACAAAGCTAAAAAGAGACAAAAAAAGAAAAAAGGGCACAGACAGCCCTATACAAAAGTGGAAATTACAAAAATTAATTCCTAAATCGCTTCTTACTGAAATCTTTCAGTAAGAAAAAAATTACCATATTAAAACTTAATTTCTTCCTTTTAAAGCTTCCTCAATTGTTTCTTTATCAGCGTACTCTAATTCTCCTCCAATTGGAAGCCCTCTTCCAAGTTGAGTTATTTTTACATCTAAACTTTTTAGTTCTTGGACTAAGTAACGAGTAGTCGCTCTGCCTTCAGTGTTTGGGTTTAAACCCATAATTACTTCATTTACTTCTTGCTCTCGATTAAGATAATCGGAAGGTTTTTTAATTCGATCTTTTAATTCTTTAATTCTTAGTTTTTCTACTTCTTCTTTTTTAATATTTGAAACTGATCCTCCTAAAATAAAGTACAAACCTTTGTATTTATTAGTTGCTTCAATTGTTGCTAAGTCCGTCTCTTTTTCTACAACTAAAAGATTCTCGCTTTTTCTAGTTTTATCAGAACAGATAGGGCAGAGTTTTCCTTCTTTTTCAAAAGGGTTAAAACAAAAAGAACATAACTTAATATTTTTATTAAATTCTTCAAGTGTTTTTTTAAGGTTTTTAGTTTCTTCATCTGAGGAGTGGAGTAGATGAAGAACAAAACGAGAAGCAGTTTTAGGACCTACAGTTGGTAAATTTGAAAAAGAATTAATCAAATTCTGTAGGGATGGAGGAAACTTTTTCTTCATCATCTTTTGTTTTATATCTTTTGTCTAGACTATGAAATGTTGCTGTTTTTTCTTTAAAATAAAATTCAACAGTTCCTGTTGGACCATTTCTATGTTTGGCAATTATTACATCAGCAATATTTTTTCTGTTAGAACTTTCTTGATACTGGTCTTCTCTATAAATAAACATTACTACATCTGCATCTTGCTCAATTGCCCCTGTATCTCTAAGATCAGATAATCTTGGTATTTTAGGAGTTCTTTTTTCTACTGCTCTTGATAGTTGTGAAAGAGCTAGCACAGGAACACTTAATTCTCTTGCTAATCCTTTTAGCGCTCTGGATATTTCAGTCATCTGTTGAACTCTAGAGGCTGAATTATTTCTTGGTTGAATTAATTGTAAATAGTCTACAATAATTAATCCTAATCCGTGTTGGGCTTGAAGCCTTCTACCCATTGCTTTCATTTGGAGAACATCAGCTGTAGAATTATCATCAATATATATTGGAGCTTCTGACAATACCCCTAAACTTTCTCTTATTCTTTCAAAATCACCCCCACCATCTTCATTACTTGAAAGTCTTCCTGTTCTTAATTTCCAAAGATTAACATCAGCTTGAGAGGCTATTAGTCTATCTGTAACTTGATCTTTAGACATTTCAATACTAAATATTCCAACTGGTATTTTTTTTAATCCAGCCACATTTAGAGCAATATTCAAAGCAAGAGAAGATTTACCCATACTTGGTCTGGCTGCCAAAATAATAAGATCTGAATCCTGTAATCCGGCTAATCTTTCATCAAGATCAAGAAAACCAGTAGGAACCCCTCTTAATTCATCTTTATTTGAAAGCTTATCTATTCTTTCAAAGGCTTCTTCTAATGAATCTTTAACATGAGTAAAGCTTTTAGTGAATGATTTTTGAGCTATACTAAAAATTGTACTCTCGGCTTGATCTAGAAGAGAATCTACATCTTCGTCTTTTTTGGTTGCTATATTATTTATTTTCTGAGAAGCTTGAATTAAGTCTCTAAGCACTCTTTTCTTTTGGACAATTTTTGCATAATTCTCAACATTGCTTGCGGTTGGCACTGTATTGACAAGATCAGTTAAATAGCTTCTTCCACCTATCTCTTTGAGTTGTTCTTTCTCTTTAAGTCGGTTGGAGATGGTAAGAATATCAATGTTTTCTCCTTTTTCAAAGAATTCTTCCATAACCTCGTAAACTTTTTTATGCTTATTCTTATAAAAATCACGGGGTTTAAGATAGTCACCAACTTTAATAATAGAGTTTTCGTCTACCAAAAAACACCCCAATAAGCACTTTTCTGCATCTATGCTTTGAGGGGGTAAGTTTTTATTTATATTTGAATCTGCCATAATAATACTAAAGTTATTTAATAATTAAACCTTCTTTTGAATCTTCTATTTTATAACCCTTTTCTTTAAGCTTTTCTCTTACTTTGTCTGCCTCTTCCCATTTTTTTTCTTTTCTAAGCTCTGCTCTTTTTATTAATATTTTTTTTATTTCTTGAGTAAGATTTTTTTGTGTTATTACTTTAACTGGATTAACATTTACCTCCATATTAAGAGTTTCAGGTTTAATTAAAAATTCTTTATATCCTTCAACTTCATTTAAATTTAATCCAAGTACTTTGTCAAAATTTAAAAGTAAAGAATATTTTTCAGATTTTGTAATCTTTTCTGATTTAATTACGTCCCAAGTTAAAGCTAAAGCTTGAGGAATCTTAAGATCGTCATTAATTATATTTTCAAATTTTTCTTGATATTCTTTAGCTTTTTTGGTTAGGTCTGTCTCTTTTTCAGTAACTAATTTTTTTATTTGTTCTCTTAATCGACTTAGGCCTTGTTCGGCCTTCTTAAGATTATCCCAACTAAAAGTAAGTTGAGACCTATAATGAGCAGTAAGTGTTAAATACCTATAAGATAGAGGATCAAATCCATTTTTAATTAAATCACTAATAGTAATAATGTCTCCTTCTGATTTTGACATTTTTCCATCTTTTAAAATCAAAAATTCTCCATGGAGCCAATAATTTACAAATTTTTCTCCATAAGCAGCTTCTGCTTCTGCAATTTCATTTGTATGATGAGTAGGGATAAGGTCAATTCCTCCACAATGAATATCAAAAGGGATACCAAGGTGTTTAATGCTAATAGCTGCACACTCTAAATGCCAACCAGGAAAGCCTCTTCCCCAAGGAGAGTCCCATTCTTGTTGCCTTTGTTTATCTTTTGGGCTAAATTTCCAAAGTGCAAAATCTGTAGGGTTTTTCTTTCCTTCTACCATTTCAATTCTGGCTCCAGGTTCGATCTCTTCTTTTTCAGTATCTCCTCTCAATTTTCCATAATCTTCTAATTCAGAGGTATTAAAATAAATTCCATCTTCTATCTTATAAGTATACCCTTTTTCTTCAAGCTTCTTTACTAGTTTAATTTGTTCATCAATATATTCTGTAGCTTTAGCATATATCTCAGGTTTTTTAATATTAAGTCTTTCTAAATCTTTTTTAAAAGATTTAGTGTAAAATTGAGCTATTTCTTGAGCAGATTTTTCTTCCTCTTTAGCTTGCTTTTCAATTTTATCTTCTCCTTCATCATTATCTGAAGTTAAATGCCCAACATCTGTAATATTCATAATGTGCTTAACCTGATAACCATTGTAGTTTAAAACTCTTTTTAAAAGGTCTTCAAAAATAAAAGTTCTAAGGTTTCCTATGTGAGCATAATTATAAACGGTAGGGCCACAGGTATAGAGCCCTACTTTTTTATCTTTAATTGGCTTAAACTCCTCTTTTTTTCTTTTAAGGGTATTAAAAAGTTTCATCGTAATTAATTTTAACACAAAAAATTAAAATTAAAAATAGGAAAAATCTGGCTTTTTTCTTTCTTTTAATTATGATAGTATAAATAAAATTAAAATGAATAATATATTAAGATGAAAAAATCAGATATAATTTTAGGTTTAGTAATTGGTGAGCTTATTGCTCTTTTAAGCCTTCCAATCTTAAAAAATCTAGGTATTGAAATTCATATATTATATTGGATTTGGCCAATTCTACTTCCAATCCTTACTTTAATAGGGCTTTTAGTAGCTTTTTACATTGGAAAAAAGATTAGAGTTATTTGGGAGATGGCTAAATTTATTGTAGTTGGAGCCTTAAATACTTTTGTTGATCTTGGTGTATTAAATATTTTAATTTTCTTTAGTGGTATTGCAACTGGAGCTTACTATTCTGTTTTTAAAGGAATTTCGTTCTTTATTGCTACAGTTAATTCTTATTTATGGAATAAAAATTGGACTTTTAGTAATTTAAATGAAGATGAGGAAGAGGAACTGACAGAAAGAGGAAAAGAATTTGGTAAATTTATTTTAGTAAGTGGTATCGGTTTTATTATTAATGTAAGTGCTGCTACAATAATGGTGAACTTAATTGGTCCTGCCTTAAGCATTAAAGAAAATATATTAGCAAATCTAGGAGGAATATTTGCAGCTTTCTGTTCTATGACTTGGAATTTCTTAGGTTATAAATTTTTAGTTTTTAAAGATTAATGTCAAAAGTTTTATATCAAAAATATCGACCCCAAAGCTTTAGTGAAATAGTAGGGCAAGAACATGTTATAAAAACTTTAACTAATGCCTTAGCTAATGACTCTATTTCGCATGCTTATCTTTTTAATGGTCCGAGAGGATCAGGAAAGACTACAACTGCTAGATTGCTTGCAAAAGCTTTGAATTGTGAAGACCCAATTGAAAAACCAGATGCAGAAATTAAATTTGAGCCTTGTAATAAATGTTCTTCTTGTAAGGAAATTTCTAACCAAAATGCAATGAGTTTAATAGAAATGGATGCCGCTTCTCATACTGGAATTGATGATATTAGGGAATTAAGAGATGGAGTGAAGTTTTCTCCTACTAAAGCAAAGTACAAAGTTTTCATTATTGATGAATGTCATCAACTTTCAAAAGGAGCAGCTAATGCCCTTTTAAAAACATTAGAAGAGCCACCAGAGCATGCAATTTTTGTCTTAGCTACAACAGAAATTCATAAAGTAATTAATACTATAATTTCCCGTTGCCAAAGATTTGATTTTAAAAAGTTAAAAGTTGCAGAAATTGTTAAAAAATTAAAGAAAATTACAAAAAGTGAGGGGGTAGACATTGAAGATTCTGCTTTAGAACTAATAGCTTTAAATTCTGAAGGTTCAGTTAGAGATGGAGAAACGTTATTGGAACAAATTTTAAATTTTGGAAGATCAAAAGGAACAATAAAAACGGAAGATGTTAAGGATCTTCTTGGTTTGGTAGAAACTGAAGCTGTAATTAAGTTCATTAATTTTATCTTTAATAATCAAGCCGGGAAAGCTATCCAATATTTAAATGAAGTTCTAGATAAAGGAACAGACCTTGAAAAATTTAATGAAAGTTTGATAGACTACTTAAGGCAAGTTTTAATGTTCAAAAATATTGGAAAAGATACAAGCATAATTACTGGCTTAACAGACGAAGAATTTGACAAATTAGAAGAACAAGCAAATAATATAGATAATAATCGATTAAAAAAGACTATAAATAAGTTCTTAAAAGCTGGTAATCAAATTAATTATTCTTCAATTCCTCAATTACCTCTTGAAATAGCAGCAATTGAGTGCGCAGAAGAATAAGAATGCCGGATAGTGTAATGGTAACACCGGGGATTTTGGTTCCTCTAATCCTGGTTCGAGTCCAGGTCCGGCAGCCAACTATTAAAAACCGCAGAGATGCGGTTTTTTCTTTACAATTGAATAGGGGTAAATTATAATTTGACTAAGAGCGCTTAAATATTAATAAGAAAGATGAAAGCAAAAATTGAACTAAAAATTAAAGAAGCCATTAAAAAGATTTTTAATAAAGTCTTAGATATAGAAGTAGAAATTCCTCCTAAAATAGAAATGGGGGATTTTGCTTTTCCCTGTTTTAAAATTGCAAAAGAAGTAGGGAAGGACCCAAAAAAAGTAGCTCAAAAAATTAAAAAAGAATTATCTCAACCATCTTTTATTAAAGAAATTAAAATTACTGGAGCTTATCTTAATTTTGTTATTAAAAGAGAGTTCTTATTTGATAAAATTATCAGAGAAGTTTTAGGAGAAAACTCTAGTTTTTTCAGTCCTGATTTAAAAGAAGAAAAGATAATGATTGAATTTATTTCTCCAAATAGTAATAAGCCACTTCATATCGGACATTTGAGAAACGCCTGTCTAGGGAATGCCAATGCAAAAATTTTAAAACAAAGTAATAAAAAAGTAACAAAAGCCTGTTTAATAAACGATAAAGGTATCCCAATTTTTAAATCAATCCTAGCTTGGGATAAATGGCATTCCGACGAAAGCCCCCAGAAGAATAATATTAAACCAGATCATTTTTTAGGAAACCTATATGTTGAATATGAAAATAAATTACAAGAAAACCCTGAGTTAAAAGAGGAGGTTCAAGAATTGGTTCAGAAATGGGAAAATGGTGATTCAAAAGTAATTAAAAAGTGGGAAAAAATAAATAATTGGTTTTTAGAAGGATTTAGAGAAAGCATTGATCAATTAAATTTTGATTTTGATTTAATTCAATATGAAAGCAAAATTTACAAACAAGGAAGAGAAATAATTAAAAAGGGACTAGAAAAAGGAGTTTTTAAAAAAAAGGAGGGGAAAATAATAGTTGATCTTCCAGAAGAAAAATTTGGTGAAGATAAGAAAGCTTTACTTTTAAGAGAAGATGGAACAAGTGTCTATTTAACTCAGGATATTGGTCTAGCTGTAAAAAGATTTCAGGATCACAATTTAGATAAATTACTTTATATCGTTGGATCAGAACAAAAGAATTACTTTAAACGTTTATTCACAATATTAGAATTACTTGACTATAAATGGAGTAAAAATTGTATCCATATTGCTTATGGTTTAGTCAATCTTCCTCAAGGAAGTATGTCCTCTAGAAAAGGGAACGTTGTAAAACTTGATGAATTAGTAGAAGAGGTTAGAAAATTAGCTCGTAAAGAAATTAAAAAAAGATACGATCTTCCAGAAGAAAAAATAGGGGAGAGAGCAGAAAAAATTACAGCTAGTGCAATTAAATTCTATCTTCTTAAGGTTACCCCTTCTAAAAATATTAAATTTGATCCTAAAGAATCTATCTCCTTTGAAGGAGCAACGGGACCTTATTGTCAATATGCTTACGCTAGAACTCAAAGCATCCTTAAAAAAGCTGATAAAAAAGTAAAACTTGATGAAATAGATTTTTCATCTCTTGGAAAGAAAGAGGAAATTATATTATTAAAATCAATTATGAACTTATCTCAAAGAATAGAAAGTGCTGCAAAAGAATTCAATCCAGCCTTTATAGCAGATGCAGTTTATGATACTGCTAAAGACTTTAATGTTTTTTACAACAAACATTCTGTAATATTTGCAGATAGTAAAAAAGAAAAAGAATCCAGGTTAGCTTTAACTAAAGCTACAGCTATTGCGATTAAGAAAGGTTTAGCTCTTTTAGGAATTAAAACTTTAGAAGAAATGTAAATAAAAAAAGCCGTCTTTTACTACTCTACTACTATTTTATGTAGACGGCTTTTTGTGTTTGAGCCTTATGGCTCTTGAGGGTGGGCAAGTGAAATTAAATTATGAAATTCATCCTGGCTCATATTAGGGCGATCATTAAAAATGTCATTAAAAGAGATGTTTAAAAATGGTTTTTTATAGGTTTCTGATTGAGCAACAATTTTTATTATATCTCCTTCTCTAGTGCAAAGATCTTCATACCCACAGTCGCACCCTCGACGAATAACTTCTTCATCGAGAAATTCATCATACTCATCTTGGGATTCCATTTTACAGAAACAATTTGGACATATAAATATTCCCACTCTTTTCCCCCCTTTTTTTAAAAATTTTAAAAGAACAACTTACTTTATTATAAAATAAAAAATTATTTTTACAAAATTTTCTAAAATTCAGAACCCTTTTCTATTCTTCTAATATACTTATGTTTTTCTACATTCACCTCTATAATATCTCCTCTTTCTACAAATAAAGGAGTGTCTACTTTAGCTCCGGTTTCCAAGGTTACAGCTTTAGTTCCTGCTTCAACTCTATTTCCTTTTACTCCTGGTGGAGCAAAATCTATCTCATAATTAATTTTTACTGGAAGAGAGATGTTAATTATTTCTTCTTTAAAAAATACTAATTTAAGTTCTAAATCTGGTTTAAGATATTTTTTCTTTTCTCCAATTTGGCCTTCTTTTAAATTAAATCTTTTACTTTTATCTCCTTTTTCGTGAAAAACGTATTCGCCTCGATGTTCGTAAATAAATTTTACTTTTTTCTCTTCAATTTTAGCTTCTTCAAAAGAATCAGAAGGTCGGAATGTTTTAGAAACTTCTTCATCTTTACAAAGATTTTTTAATTTAACTCTTAAAACAGAGGAACCTCTCCCTTTAACCATATGAGAGGTTTTTACAATTTTATAAGGGTTATTTTCTACAATTATTAAATCTCCTTTTTCAATTTCATTAAAAGAAAGTGTTGCCATTTTTAATTTAGGGTTTTTCCAATTATTTGTTTATGTCCTTTAATGAAGGCTGAATCTGACATTGCTTTTTTACCTTCAATTTGAATTTTTTTCAATCTTAAAAGATCTTTACCGGTTTGAATAATTAATTTATCGTTTTCTGTTTTTAAAATTTTACTTGGTTTATTTTTGGGGTAACCATTTTGCTTTAGAACTTTCGCATTGAAAATTTTTAAAAGTTTATTATTTAAATAAGTAAAAGTAGAAGGCCAAGGGTTGTAAGCTCTTACTTTTCTTTCGATTTCAATAGCTTTTTCTTTCCAATCTACTTTTCCGTCTTCTTTTGAAAGTAAGGAAGTATAGCTTGCTTTATTTTCATCTTGTTTTTCAGGTTTAATTTCATTGTCAATCCACTTAGGAATTGTTTTAACAATTAAATTTTTAGATACTTTTGTTAATTCTTTAAACAACTCCTTATAAGTAGGTTTTTTTATTTCTATCTCTTTTTGAGCAACAATTGATCCGTGATCAATTTTTTTATCCATTAAAATAATAGAAACTCCAGTTTTTTTATCACCGCTTAAAATAGCTGCTTGGATTGGGGTAGGACCTCTATATTTAGGAAGAAGGGAAGGATGAATATTTAAAAAACCATGTTTTGGAATTTCTAATATTTCCTTTGGTATTATTTGTCCATATGCTGCAATTATTCCTAAATCAGGTTCAATTTTTTTAATTTTAGATTTAATATTGCTTATCTTTCCTGGTTCCAATATAGTTATATTTTCTTTTTGAGATAATTTCTTAACAGGTGTTGATTTCATTTTTTGGCCTCTTCCAACTGGCTTATCTGGTTTAGTAACTACAGCAACCACATTAAAATTATTTTCAATTAGTTCTTTTAAAATTGACTTAGAAAAATTTGGAGTACCTAAGAAAATAATTTTCATTTTTTTGTTTTATTAATCTTCTTCTCGCCATTTAATGTCTTCTTTTTTGCCAGCAAATTCTAACCATTCTCCATCTTTATCTATAACATACCATTTATTATCCCTCTCGCTTTTAACCATTGGTCTATTATTATAATAGGGCCTTTTCTTTTTCTTTTTGGGCTCTAGCTGGTCTAATTCTAGCCATTTTTTTAAAACAGTTTCAATGCTATAATCTAAATTTCTTGATTTCGCCCATTTAGCTACAGTAGATAAAGCTTCTTTTGCTTTTTTTACATCACTTGCTAATTCTAATAATTGTTTTGCTGGTTTTGTATGTCGAGAATAAACTATTTTTTTCTTTTTGGCATCTTTTTTAATTTCTTCTAAAGAATATCCCTTAGTGTGAAAATAATGATTCACTATTTTTTGAACATCAGTTAAATTTTCTTTTTCTTTTTTACTCATTATATTTTTTAGCTGTAAACTTATAAACTACTATATTCTCTTTTTGAGGATCAATTCCTGCTTTTTGGCAAGCCATTCCAATTTGCTCTTCTTTAGTATCAATTCCACTAAGATTAGGAAGGAGAAGGCCCGCTTTAGTTGAGGTTTGAGAATCAGAAGAAACATTTTTAACAATTACCCCATATTTTTCAGGATTTAATTCTTCTAATTTTTTGATCATTTTTGGTTCACTTAAAAGGGAAACCTCGTAGGAAAGTTGCTCTAATTCTTTTTCGGTAATAGAAGGGAAGCGATTATCTTTGGTAGCAGCTACTATAGCGTTCTCAATTATTTCTTTTGCAATATTCTCCTCGGTTGGCTTATAAGTTCCAATGCATCCTTTCAGATTCTCTCCTTTTTTAATTGTAACAAAAACTCCTGATTTTTCCTTTAAAAGCCTGCCAGGAAGATCAGGGGAAGGAGTAATTTTTTCTCCTTGTTTTATGTATTTTTCAACTGCTTTTTGAGCTAATTTTATTATTTGGTTCATTTTAAAATTCTTTTCCTTTTTTAGGTTTTTTAAATAAGAGAAGCTTCTTAATTCTTTCTTTTTCTTTTTGGATTTTTTCTCCAGAATATTCAGCCCCATGAGCATGAGAACCTTCGTAGTTTGTTTTTCTTTGATCTAAATGAAGATTAAACTTAACATTCCTTTCTCCTTTATTTGCATAAATATGAAATCTAGGATATTTTCCCCCTCGGATTGGCCTAACAAAAGATAATTGATTTTGGTCTGATCTGGTTTGAAATTTATAACCCGCTTTTCGCATTACTGTTACTAAGTTTCTTCTTATATTTTCTGTGTTTATTTTAAAATCCATAACTCTAATTATTTTTAATTTCGGCTACTAAATATCCTACCCCAAAAGGACCTTGATAAGATAAAACATTTATATTGTAATTATTGAGAGATTTTTCCGCAAAACCTAGTAAAAAAGATATAGATTGGAGCCCGCAGGCTTTGGCATTTGGAAATTCTTTATCTAAATTTAATATTTCTTTTATTTTTTTATTTTTTAAATATTTAATAAGGGCCTTATCAAAAGCAGGTCCATCTTCAGTATAGCCATAAGGACTTTCTTTTTTAAGACAGTGAGATAGGTCTCCTGATGCTATAACTGCTACTTTTTTATCTTTAAACTCTTCTGCTTTTTCTTTGCCTAGTTTAAAATATTTCTCTGCTCCTTCAGATTGAATTAGGATTTTTTCGATATTGTTTTCAAAGTCTTTTCCTATAAAATGCAAAGGTACATTAAATCCCCAATCTGGATGAGGAGAAATAATAATTAAATGTTCTATCTTTTTCTTTTTAAATTTTCCCCCAAGTTTTTTCAAGTTTTGAATTGTTTTTTGGACCTCCTTTCTTTGCTCTTTAGAACTTACACTTTTTAAAAGAAGGGGAGGATGGGGACTGATTACTCCAAAGTCTAACATAATTTATTCTATTATTGGAATTTTACTACCACATTTAGAGCATTCTTTATTTTTATATTTTTTATTAATTTCATAACCAGTACGATGAATAAGTTCTTTTTTGCAATTAGAGCAATAAGTATTTTCTTGTTTCAAAGAGGGGATATTACCAACATAAACATGATTAAGGCCTTTCTTTTTTCCAATTTCAAAGGCAGCTTTTAAGGTTTCAGAAGAAGTACTAGGAAAATCTTTTAATTTCCAAGAAATAGGTCCAGAAAAACGACTGATATGCCAAGGAGTGTCTGGTCCTAATTCTTTTTTAATAAAGTCTACTATTTCTTTTATCTCTTCCTTTTTAGTATTGAGAGTAGGAATAAGTAGAGTAGTTATTTCTACCCATATATCTTTTTCTTTTAATTTTTTAATATTTTCCAAAACAGGTTTTAATTTAGCGCCACATCTATCTCTATAAAATTTATCACTAAAGCTTTTAAGATCAATATTAACTGCATCAAGATAGGGAGAAATCTTCTTAAGGCAAGTAGGAGAGAAGTATCCGTTTGTAATCCAAACATTTTTAATATCTTCTTTTTGAGCTAATTTCATAACATCTAAAGCATATTCCGCAAAAATAGTAGGCTCTGTATAGGTATAAGAAATAGTTGGTGTTTTTTCTGCTTTAGCTGTTTCAATTATTCTTTCTGAAAAAATTTTCTGTCCTGAAATTTCATTGTCTAACCTTGGACCTTGGGATATCCTCCAATTTTGACAACTTTCACATTGAAAATTACATCCTGGAGCTGCTATTGATAAGGACTTAGTACCAGGATAAAAGTGATAAAGTGGTTTTTTTTCTATGGGGTCAATACTAAGAGCTGTTATTTTATCATAATTGAGTACTACTAGTTTTCCATTTTCGTTCTTTCTTACTCCACAAATTCCTTTTTCACCTTTTTCTATTTCGCAAAAATGAGAACAAGTTTTACATTGAATCTTGTCTTCTGCTAGTTTTTTATAAAAATAGGACTCTTTCATATCACTGTTATTTTATTAATATATATTTATAGTATTTTATCTCAAAAAGGATAAACATTCAATTGAATATTTATTGTAAATATATTAGTATTTAATAAAGAACAATGAAAAATAATAGACTTTTCTTAGCAATTAACTTACCAAATAGAATTAAAGAGAAATTACTTGGTCTTCAAAAGGATCTAAGGGAATCTTTTGATAGTTTAGAAAAAGAAAAATTTGAAAACAAACAAATTATTAAATGGACCAACAAAGATAATCTTCATATAACTTTAGCTTTTATTGGCAATGCCAATGAAAAAGAAATTGGTTTTATCTGTAAAAATTCTAAAGAAGTTTTTTCAAAGTTTTCTTCTTTTTCTTTTCCTCTTTATAAAACAGTATATGCTCCTCCAAATTCAAAAATTCCTCGAATGATTTGGGTAGAAGCAGAACTAAAAGAAGCTTTTTCTGAGCTTAAAAAAGAATTAGACCAAAAATTAGATTCTTCTAAAGATGTTCCTTATACAAAAGATGAACATCATTTTATTCCTCATATTACTTTAGCTCGAATTAAAAAATGGGGATTTAGAAGATTAGAAAAAGAAGACCGTCCTTATGTTTCAAAAAAAATATCTTATTCTTTTGGAATTAACTCAATTGAATTAATGAATAGTAAATTAACAAAAAGAGGTCCAAGTTATTCAATTGTTAAGTCTTTTAAACTTAAATGAATATTCATTTTATAGGCATTGGAGGAATAGGAACTTCAGCTTTAGCTCAATATTATATCATAAAAGGTCATAAGGTAAGTGGCTCAGATATTAAAAAGTCAGAAATAACTGACTTAATAGAAAAGAAAGGAGGAAAAATTCTAATAGGCGAGCAAAAGGCTAAAAATATTTCCAAAGATTTAGATCTTGTAATTTTTTCTCCTGCAATAAACAAAGAAAATCCTGAACTGAAAGAATCAAAAAAACAAAAAATAGAAACAAAAACCTATCCTGAAGCTTTGGGAGATTTAACTAAAAAATACTTTACAATTGCAGTCTCTGGAACACACGGCAAAAGCACTACTACTGCAATGGCAGCTAAAATTTTAATAAAAGCAGGGTTAAATCCCACTGTGATTATTGGAACTAAATTAAAAGAATTTGATAATTCAAATTGTAGAGTAGGTAATTCCGAATATCTTCTAATAGAAGCTGATGAATACAAGGGTTCATTTTTAAATTATAATCCTGATATTATTATTCTAACTAATATTGAGGAAGATCATTTAGACTATTACAAGGATTTAGACGACATTATTAAAACTTATAAAAAATATATTAAGAAACTTTCTAAAAATGGAGTTATAATTACCAATAAAGAAGATGCTAATATTAGAAAAATTCTAAACTCTTTCAATATTAGAAAAGAGTGGTTTTCTTTAAAAGATGAAACAACATCTTCTTTGAAAAAAAATTTAAAAGTACCAGGTATCCATAATTTATATAATGCATTAGCTGCTAAAAAATTAGGAAAAGTTTTAAAAATAAATCAAAAAATAATATTAGAAGCTTTATCAGAATATAAAGGAAGTTGGAGAAGGTTTGAAGAAAATAAAATTAAAATTAATGGAAAAGAGATTATTTTAATTAACGACTATGCTCATCATCCTACTGAAATAGAAGCTACTTTAATAGCTGCTAGAGGAAAATTTGAAAATAGGAAAATTTGGTGCATCTATCAGCCTCATCAATATCAAAGAACCTTAGCACTTTACAATGATTTTATAAAAAAATTTACTAAAATAATAGACAACAACTATGTAGATCAATTATTACTTACTGATATTTATGGAGTTAAAGGTAGAGAGAAAAAAGAAAAAATAAGTTCTAAAAAAATTGTTCAAGATTTAGAAAGAAAAAATATTCAGTATATAAAGAAAGAAGATATTACATCTTTTCTGAAAAAGAATACAAAAGAAGAAGATATTGTTATAATGATGGGAGCAGGAGATATTTATGATTTAAGCAAAAAATTTCAAAATAAATAAAGGTCGTTTATTACTTATAAAATTATTATAAAACAATGGACACTAGATATGTTTGGATCATTATTGCAGTAGCAATAATTGGTTATCTTCTTTATAGGTTCACAAAGAAAGAAAAAAAGAGTGTAAAAGAAGAACCTGAAAAAACGACCGCGTCTCAACCAGATTTTTCTACCTCAGATACAAAAGAAGGTTTTTCTAAAAAAGAAGATAAAGAAAAACCTACTGATTTTTAGTTTTTTCTCTGATCAGAGAAAAAGGCAGTAGTCTAAAAACTACTGCCTTTTTTATTTGACAATACTACTTTTTTATTTTAAAAATAGAGAAGTAGCTCATTAAAAAAATTAAGGAGGGGTTGTTATGAAAGAGGAATTATTTGAAAAAAGAGTGATTAATCAAGAAGATATTATTGAAGTTTTTTCTTTTTTCCTTGAAGATCAAAATCAAAAATTTTTAGCTAAGAAATTAGAAAAAAATGGAAATAAATTTTTAAAAAAGTTAGAAAAAGAAATTAAGAGAAATAGTTTTAAAAGTTTTGAAAAAAATGAAATAGATGTAGTTACTCCTTTTTTAAGAAAAAGGTTTGATTGGTGTCCTCATTCAAAAAGATGGATAGCAAAAGGATATCTTACTGAAATAGGCGAATATGAAAGACGCGAGGTTGATACTTGTATTTGTTTTCAAAAAGAAAATTATTTACTTTTTTATGAAACTGAAAAAAAGAGTATTATTTTTTTAATTTTTGTTGTTGACTTCGTTTCAGAAAAAAATTTTCTTTTTGCTTATTCTCTCCAAAATATGCCAATTCTTTTTATTAAAAACCTAAATAATTGGCTTTCAAAATTAATTAACAAAAGGGTGTAACCACACCCTTTTCTTTTTTGGTTTTATTTTCTAGTAATTTATTTCTTAGCTTCGCAAAGATTAATTTTGTCTTTTTAGCAAAATTATAATAAGATGTATTAAAGATATTTAATTAAAATAATTAAAAATGTCAAAAATTTCATTATCAAATTTACATAACAAATGGAGAAAGTATTGGGAGGAAAATAATATTTTTAAATTTAATCCTAATCAAAAAGGAGAAATATATGCAATAGATACTCCTCCTCCTACAATTAGTGGGAAAATGCATATTGGTCACGCTTTTTCTTATACTCAACAAGATATTATTGCTAGATATCATAGAATGAAAGGAGAAAATGTCTTTTATCCTTTTGGAACCGATGATAATGGCCTTCCAACTGAAAAATTAGTAGAAAAAGAAAAGGGAGTTAATATTTTTGATATGGAAAGAGATAAATTTATAGATCTTTGTCAAAATACTATTAAAGAAGTCCGCCCTAAATTTATTAAAGGCTGGAAAGATATTGGAATGTCTTGTGATTTTAATTTAGATTATTCAACTATTAGTGAAGAGGTAAGAAAAATAAGTCAAAAATATTTTTTAAATCTTTTTGATAAAGATAGAATTTATCGAAAAGAATCTCCTGCCTTATGGTGTCCTAAATGCCAAACTGCTATTGCTCAAGCTGAAATGGAGGATAAAGAAATAGAAAGTAATTTTAACGATATTAAGTTTTCTTTAAAAGAAGGAGGAGAAATAATTATTGCTACCACTCGTCCAGAATTACTACCAAGTTGTGTAGCAATTTTTATTCATCCTAAAGATGACAGATATAAAAACTTAATTGGTAAAAAAGTGATTGTTCCTCTTTTTGAACAAGAAGTTAAAATTATTGCTGATAATAATGTAGACACAGAAAAAGGAACTGGAATAGTAATGTGTTGTACTTTTGGAGACACTGCTGATATTGAATGGTACTTAACTCATGATCTTCCTTTAAGGGTTTCTATTAACGAAAAAGGTAAAATGACAAAAAGGGCTAGAGGGTATAAAGGCCTTTCTGTTAAAGAAGCAAGAAAAAAAATATTAAAAGATTTAGATAAAGAAGGAATGTTATTAAGACAAAAAGAAATTACTCATACTGTTAATGTTCATGAAAGATGTGGTTCTGAAATAGAAATTTTACCTGCAACCCAATGGTTTATCAAATATCTTGATTTAAAAGAACAATTTTTAGAAGATGGAAAAAATATGAACTGGAATCCAGAATTCATGAAAACAAGATATAAAAATTGGGTAGAAGGCTTAAAATGGGATTGGTGTATTTCCAGACAAAGATATTTTGGTATTCCAATTCCAGTTTGGTACTGCCAAGAATGCGGAGAAATAAAACTTCCAAAAAAGAAAAACCTTCCAATCGATCCAGTTACAAATAAGCCTGATTCTGCTTGTTCTTGTGGTTGTAATAAGTTTATTCCTGAAAAAGATGTTTTAGATACTTGGGCAACTAGCTCTCTTACCCCTCAAATAGGAGTAAGCTTAGTAGATGATGAAAAGATAAAAGAAAAAATTTTCCCAATGGATCTTCGTCCTCAGGCTCATGATATTATTAATTTTTGGCTCTTTTATACTGAAGCAAGGTCTAGAATTCATTTTGATACTATTCCTTGGAATAATATTATTATTTCTGGATTTGTTTTAGATGAAAATGGAGAAAAAATGTCTAAATCTAAAGGAAATGTAGTTGCTCCTAAGGACATAGTTAATAAATATGGTGCAGATGCACTTCGTTATTGGTCTGCAACTGTAGGAGCTGGTGAAGATATTAGATGCGAAGAAAAAGAAATTAAAAAAGGAAAAAGAACAGTATTAAAATTATGGAATGCTTCCAAATTTTCCTTTATCCATTTAAAAGATTATAAAATTCAAGGAATAAAAAATTCTAACCTAGAAAAGGAAGATGAGTGGATTTTATCTTGCCTACAATCTACAATTAATAAATATAGAAATAATTTAGATCAATATAATTATTCAAAGGCAAGAAAAATATTAGATAGTTTCTTCTGGAATAATTTTGCAGACAACTATCTAGAAATGATTAAGGATAGGCTTTACAATAATAAAAATGAAAAGGCAGCAAAAGAAACCTTATACAAAACTCTTTTTGTTCTTATCCAAATGTATGCTCCTTATATCTCTTTTATTACAGAAGAAATTTATCAAAAATTCTTTAAAGAGTGGAAAAAAGAAAAAAGTATTCATTTAACACTTCTTCCAGAAACAAATAAAAAAGCTATCAATAAAAAATTAGAAGAAGATTTTGAATTAGTAATTAAAATAATTACTGCAATCAGGAAATATAAATCTGAAAATCAATATCCCATGAATAAGGAAATTGATACATTAATTATTGATTCTAAAAATAATTTAAAAAAATACTTTGGGGTAATTAAGAACACAATGACTGTGAAAAAAGTTGAAAATGGAAAAGGAGACAATAAAATTAATGATGAGATTAAGATTAAAATTCAAAATTGACAAATTAGGTTAAAAAGTGTTATTTTAAAGTATAAATAAATTATTATGCACTTGAAAGAAGGCTTAGAAACCCCACAAAAAAATATTTTTCTTTTTTCTTAAAAAAAGTTGATTTTACTAACAACGGACTTAAAAGGTCCGTTTTTTTTAACCAAAAATTAAACTAATATGAAATTTTACAACAAGATTATAAAAACAAATACTAAAGGAAAACATGATTTTACAGATCTAACTGAAAAAATAGAAAAAAATGTTAAAAAAAGTAAAATTAAAAATGGAATAATTAATATCCAAAGCCTTCATACTACAGCTTCTTTAGTTGTAAACGAAAAAGAACCACTATTAATGAAAGACATGAAAAGGCACCTTGAGTTATTATCTCCAGAAAGTTTAACTTATCAGCATGACAATTTTGAAATAAGAACAGTTAATATGTGTGAAGATGAATGCGCAAATGGTCATTCTCATTGCAAGGCTTTAAATCTTTCTGTAAATGTTTGTTTAAATATTATAGATAATAAAATACAACTAGGGCAGTGGCAAAGAATTTTTCTAATAGAATTAGATAGAGAACGACCTCGTAAAATACAAGTTCAAATAATAGGTGAGTAGGTTATGATCTCTCAAAAAAAGAGAAAAAAAGTAAAGAAAAACCTTCAAGACATAGCTAAGAAAGTAAATATAGAAATTGATTCTCTTTTAACTTCTTATGTAGAAAAAAGAAATAAAAAATTAGTAAGATATCAAATTAATACTGGCGGGAAAAGATTACGCCCAGCTCTTGTAGTTATGACTCACCAAATGATGGGAGGAGAAAAGAAAAAAATTATTAGAATAGCAGCAGCTCTTGAAATAATTCATAATTATACTTTAATAATAGATGATATTATTGATAATGGAGAGATAAGAAGAGGTCAACCTACTACTTGGAAAAAGTTTGGTCTTTCAATAGCACAATGTATAGGAGTTCACTATGCTGGAAGCATTGTAGAAGCTATAGCGGATTGTCCTAATCCAAAAAGGGTAGCTAAAATCTTTTCAAAAACCACAAAATCAATTGCAGATGGAGAAATTCAAGACATTCTCTTTGAGCAATCTGGAAAAGAAGGTGAGTCATTTGTAAAAGAAAATCGATCTAACCATATTACTAAATATAAGTGTTTAAAAATGATAAAAAAGAAAACTGCTTTTTTCCTTCAAAATTGCTGTGAATTAGGTGGAATTTGTGCTGAAGCTGATCCTAAAGAAATTAAAGACTTAAAGAGTTTTGGCTTAGACCTTGGTATTCTTTTTCAAATAAAAGATGATATTTTAGACATTTTTGGTACAGAGAAAAAGTTTGGTAAAAAAATTGGAAAAGATATTAAAGAAAGAAAATTAGGTAATATAGTAATTTTGTTTGCTTTACAAAAATTAAACAACAAAGACAAAGAAAAGTTCCATAAGATTTTAGAGAAAAAAGAAATTAAAGACAAAGATATCAAGAAAGCTGTTTCTTTAATTAATAAAACTAATGCAAAAGAAAGAGCTCAAAATTTTGGTAAAAAATATTTAAATAAAGCTTTAAAAAAACTAAAAAAATTACCGCAAAATAAAGAAAATAAAAAACTAAAAAATCTTTCTTTTTTTATCCTAGAAAGAGAAAAATAAAAATGTCTAAAAATATTTTATTAATTGAAGACCATTCCGAAACTATTGACATTTACAAAGACTTATTTTTAAGTGAAGGTTTCTCTTTTGAGGCTTTGAGTTCAGGAAAACTAGCAAAGGATAAAATTAAATCTATTACTAAAGAAGAGAAAAAACCATCCCTTATTTTGCTTGACCTAATGCTGCCTGATATTAATGGAGAAAAATTACTTCAAATAATACGAGAAAAAAATACAACAAAAGAGATACCGGTAATAATTTTTACTAACTATACTGATCCAGAGCAAGAAAAAAAAATAGAGAAATTAGGAATTGAAAAATTTATTATAAAAACTGATCAAACTCCTTTAGAGTTTTTAAATATAATTAAAAACTGGTTTGAAAACCAGTAAAATTAGTTAAAATTTCTTTAAGCTTTCTCTTTTTTAAAAAATATTTGTCTAATTTAACAGAATGGGGTAGTTTTAAATAAGAAAAGTATAATAAGAAATCATGAAAAAGAAAAAGATATTTTTAATAGAAGATAATAAAAATTTAGTTGAAATTTATACAGATAAATTTACAAAATCTGGTTTTAAAATAAATTCTGCTTTTTCTGTTGCAGAAGCAATTGATAAAATTAAAAAAGATAGGTTTGATTTAATTTTATTAGACATTAGAATGCCAGAAGAAGATGGAATTATGTTTTTGAAAAAAGCAAGTGAAATCATTGAAATTGCCTCTACCCCAATTATTGCCTTTTCAAATTATGATACACCAGAGATAAAAGAAAGGGCAAAGAAATTAGGTGCAAATAAATATATCATTAAAAGCAATCACACCCCTGGAGAAGTAATAAATTTAATTAAGGATTATTTAAAATAAATAATTGTTTTATCCCCTTTTTTATCTTATAATAGTAAAACTAAATTAATAAAATTAATTATGGAAAAAGTTTCAATAGAAAACACTGTAGAGCATAAAAACGAAGAAGTAACTATAGCAGGTTGGGTTCATTCTAGAAGAGATCATGGACAAATTATTTTTATTGACCTAAGAGATAGAACTGGAATTATTCAAGTAGTATTTAATCAAGACAATGAAAAAGTATATAAAAAAGCCGACTCTCTAAGAGGGGAGTGGGTAGTTAAAATAACTGGAGAAATAAAACCTAGACCAAAAAGCCTACATAATGAAAAAATTGTAACTGGTCATATTGAGCTTCAAGCAAAAGATATTGAAATATTATCTAAATCTGAAACTCCTCCAATTGCAATTGATAATAATGGTTATGAAATAGGAGAAGAAAATAGATTAAAGTATAGATACTTAGACTTAAGAAGACAGAGAATGGCAAGGAATCTTAAGAAAAGGCATAAAGCTATTAAATTTATGCGTGACTTTTTAGATAAAAAAGATTTTGTTGAAGTAGAGACTCCAATCTTAACTAAAAGTACACCAGAAGGGGCAAGAGACTTTGTTGTCCCCTCAAGATTAAAACAGGGAAAATTTTTTGCTCTTCCTCAAGCTCCGCAACAATTTAAACAATTGCTTATGGTGGCTGGAGTAGAAAAATATTTTCAAATTGCAAGGGTTTTTAGAGATGAAGATCCTAGAGCTGATAGGCAGCCAGAATTTACTCAACTTGATCTTGAAATGTCCTTTACTTCACCTGAGGAAGTAATGGATTTAATGGAAAATTTATTTAAAAAACTCGTTAAAAAACTTTTTCCTAAAAAAGAATTTACAGAAGATCCCTTCCCAAAACTTACTTATAAAGAAGTAATGGATAAATACAACACAGATTGTCCTGATTTAAGAAAAGATAAAGATAATCCAGATGAGTTGGCTTTTGCTTTTGTAACAGATTTTCCTATGTTTGAAAGAAAGCCAGGAAAAGGAAATAAATGGGGGGCAATGCATAATCCTTTTACAAAACCAAAGGTGAGTGATCCTAAAAAAATTGAAAAAAAACCAGAAGATATTATGGCTTATCAGTATGATTTAGTTTTAAATGGTTATGAAATAGGTGGGGGCAGCATAAGGATTACAGATCTTAATGTTTTAACTGCAGTTTTCAAAGTTTTAGGTCATACTAAAAAAGAAACAAAGGAAAAATTTGCAAATTATTATGAAGCTTTTAAATACGGAGTTCCTCCCCATGGTGGAATAGCAATTGGAGTAGATAGAGTATTAGCTAAATTATTAAATGAGAGCAATATTAGAGAAGTAATACCTTTTCCTAAAACAGGAGATCATCAAGATTTACTAATGGGAGCACCATCTAAAATTAATCAAGACCAGTTAGGTACGCTTGGTATTGAAATAAAAGAAAAAGATAAAGAAGAATAAAGTATATGGAAAGAAAGGTTGAGTTACATTTACTTTTTTTTAAATTATTTGTTACCTTTTTGGGTGTCTTTATTTTTGCTTGGTGGGCAACTATGGATTTAGAGAGCCAAATATTAAGTTATTTTACAGCTCAAATAACTTCTCCAATTAACTTAGATTATAAAATAAATAATACCACTCCTTTTCAAAATTTTGGGCTTGAAGTAGAAGCAAGCTCTGCTTTATCGGTTAGAAAAAAAGGGGATGAGAAAAAAATATTATATAAAAAATTTCCTACTAAAAAATTACCGATTGCTAGTTTAACCAAATTAATGACAGCTCTTATCGTAGTAGAAAATTATGATTTAGAAAAGAAAGTTAAAGTAAGCCAATCAGCAGTAGAAAAAAATGGAGATTCCGGCAGACTAGAGATAGGAGAAGAACGAAAGATAAGAAATCTATTAGAAATAATGATAATTAGATCAAGCAATGATGCAGCCTGGGCTCTAGCTGAAATAATGGGAATAGAAGAATTTGTTTCTAAAATGAATAAAAAAGCAGAAGAATTAGGTTTAAATAATACTCATTTTATAAATCCTACTGGATTAGAAGCAAAACTTAATTCTAATTATTCAACTGCTAAAGACTTACTAATGTTAGTTGACTATTTATTAGAAAAAGAAAAAAGAATTTTATTAATTGGGGCTAACCCAAAACCTTTGAATACGAATAAGCTTCTTCCTAATTTTTCAAATATTATTGGAAGCAAAACAGGCTATACAAATAGAGCAGGAGGTTGTTTATTGGTGGTTTTATCAGATAAAAGAGGTTATAATTATATTAATATTATTTTAGGAGCAGAAGATAAAAATTCTCGTTTTGAAGAAATGGAGAAAATAATAAATCTTTGTAATAACTTAAAATTTAAAAAATAATTATGGGTTTATTAGAGCCAGCAGTTAGTGTAATAAAAATATTTACTCTTGGAACATTTTCCTTTTTAATTGCTTTTTTTGCAGCACCTATTTTAGTTAAATTTTTAAATAAGTATAAATTATGGAGAAACGAAAATAGAAAAAAATCAATTGACGGAAAAGGAATTCCAATTTTTAAAAAGTTTCATGGTGATGAGGAAGTAAAAATACCAAGATTAGGAGGTTTATTAATTTGGATTACGGTTTTAGTTTTAATTGCTTTATTTTTCTTTTTTTCAAAGATAACTGATATATGGTGGATAGAAAAATTTAATTTTTTAAGTAGAGGACAAACTTGGTTATTACTTTTTACTCTTGTAGCAGCTTCTATTTTGGGTTTGATAGATGACTTAATTCAAACCTTAGGAAAAGGAAAATATATAGCTGGTGGTTTAAAATTAACTACTAGGCTTGGAGTAATGCTTCTAATTGGACTGATAGGCGGACTTTGGTTTTATTTTAAATTAGACTGGCATTCTTTTCATGTTCCCGGTTATGGACCAATTCTAATTAATGGTTGGTATATTCCTTTGTTTATTGTAACTATGATGGCAACTTATAGTGGGGGAGTAATAGATGGATTAGATGGTTTATCTGGTGGTGCCTTTGCAGCAATGTTTGCCTCTTTTGTTGCTATTGCTTTATTCAGAAACCAGATTGATATTGCTGCTTTTTGCGCAGCAATTGTAGGTTCTCTTTTAGCTTTTCTTTGGTATAATATTCCTCCAGCAAAGTTTTATATGGGAGAAACAGGAATTATGGGGTTGTGCGCAACCCTTACTGTAGTCACCTTTTTAACTGATTCTCTTTTAGTCTTACCAATAATAGGTTTTCTTTTAGTTTTAGAGTCAGCCTCTGTGATTATTCAACTTATTTCTAAAAAGTTTTTTAATAAGAAAATTTTTAAAGCGGCTCCAATTCATCACCATTTTGAAGCAAAAGGGTGGCCTCATTATCAAATTACTATGAGGTTTTGGGTTATTGGAGTAGTAATGGCAATAGTAGGTTTTACAATACGAATGCTTGGTTAAATGAAATTTGAAAAATTAAGAAAAAAATATCCTAAATTTATCTACAAAGATTTTTCCGTAAAACAAGAAGAACAAGATCTTCTTCTTTTTTTTAATTTTAAAATTCCGCCAGATATTACATTTAATCCAAAATTAACTATTCCAAATGGAGCTAATTTTAATTCAGATCAGATTGAAGATTTAGTCTTTAATTTAGGTTTAGTAGAGATGATAAGTTATTGGAAAACAACTTGTTCACCTTTAATTAAGATTAAAGCTGGGAAACTAAATAGAGAACAAATTAAGTGGTGGGAGAATTTAATTTTAAAAGGTTTAGGTGAATTCTTTTATAAAAATAGAATTGATTTTAACCAAAAAGACTTTTTAAGAATTGAATCAAAAGGTAAAAAGTATAAGAAAAACAATAGAAAATTAAATGGAAAAAGGATTTTAGTTCCAATTGGAGGGGGGAAAGATTCTATTGTTACTCTAGAGCAAATGCGCAAAACTAATAAAGATTTAGTCTGTTTTGCTCTAAATCCTAATCAAAATATTAAAAAGGTAATTTCCAAAGCTGGCACAAAAGCACTTTTTGTAAAAAGAGAGATAAACCCTAAATTAATAGAATTAAATAAAAAAGGATTTTTAAACGGACATACTCCTTTTTCAGCTTATCTTGCTTTCTTAACTAGTTTAGTTTGTACAATTTTTGATATTAAATATGCAGCTTTTTCAAACGAAAGAAGTGCAAATTTTGGTAATACAAAATATTTAGGAGAAGAAATAAATCATCAGTACTCAAAAAGTTATGAGTTTGAAAAAAAGTTTAGAAATTACAATAAGAAATATCTAAATCAAAACTTTCAGTATTTTAGTTATTTAAGACCTTTAAATGAACTTCAAATAGGGAGGAGGTTTAGTAATTTTGATGAATATTTTGATAGCTTTATTAGTTGTAACGAAGCTTTTAAGGATAACTCTTTAACTGGAGGAGAGTGGTGTGGAAGCTGCTCAAAGTGTCTTTTTACTTACTTAATGCTTTTTCCGTTTTTAGAAAAAGAGGAAATAGAAAAAATTTTTAAAAAGGATCTCTTTAAAGATGAAGATTTAATTCCACTTTTAGATTCAATGGTTAATGAGAAAAAAGTAAAACCTTTTGAATGTATTGGGACTAAAAAAGAAGTTAAGGCTGCTCTTTCTCTCGCAATTGACAAGTATGAAAATGACTTACCTGTTTTGCTTTCAAGGTTCAAAGATGAAGCTTCTGCCAAAGAGGCAGAAGCTTTATTGCATGATTGGAATGAAAATAATTTTATTCCAGAAAATTTAGCCTTTAGATCTATT
>Ga0209925_1000055_pt1 | contig 51453 bp, 59 predicted proteins | sample SalPonR2_A_D1_MG_FD_185702 | JGI IMG/M metagenome (GOLD analysis project Ga0209925, IMG submission 185702) | Salt pond soil microbial communities from South San Francisco under conditions of wetland restoration - Salt Pond MetaG R2_A_D1_MG... ... | reverse complement strand
GCAGCTGATAATTACTTTTATAAAGGCAATTCTTCTGCCAATAACATTATACTTGAGTTGCAAAGTTTAAAAGAAGGCGATAATATAAGTATACTACCTGAGATAGCTTTTAAGGTTGAAAAACTAGAAAAAAATAATCATTTATTACTCACCGCTAAAGAAGGTGAGGATTATGTAGTTACCTGGGCTTACGATCTAAGGATATTACAGGATGATATGACTAGACTTATGGTCCGCTGGCAAAGTGATATTGGGGAAGGATTTTTATTTGATTTAATGAATTATGTAATTACTGAGCCGGGTGGAGCCGGTATTCAGCAGTGGGAGATGCTGAAAGGCATAAAAAAGAGAGCAGAACGCGACTATAATAATTTAAATAACTAAGCTAATAGAGGGTGAATATTAATGAATAAAGGATATGTGCAGGTCTATACTGGTAATGGCAAGGGCAAGACAACTGCATCTTTAGGATTAGCTTTGAGAGCAGTCTGTGGTGGTAAAAAAGTGTATATGGGTCAGTTTGTTAAAAATATGAAATATAATGAAGCTTCAGCTGGCAAGTACCTACCAGGCTTTAAAATAGAACAGTTTGGGGCAGGTTGTTTTTTTGATAGAGAGCCCTCTCAAAAAGATATTGATGCAGCTGAAAAAGGCCTTGCCATTATTGAAGAGGTTTTAACAAGTGATGAATATGATGTAGTTATTTTAGATGAAATTAATATTGCTTTACACTATAATCTCTTATCACCTACCAAGGTGATAGAAGTAATAGAAAAGAGAAAAGACAATGTAGAAGTAATCCTTACAGGTCGTTATGCACCTGATATGATCATTGAGAAAGCTGACTTAGTGACGGAGATGAAAGAAATCAAGCATTACTATGAAAAAGGTGTAAAAGCACGTAATGGAATAGAACGATAAATTAAATTAGAGGTTGTGATGGAATTGAAACTAGCAGTATTTGATTTTAATGGGACCTTGTTTCCCAAAGAAACCATACCATTTTTAATTTCCTGCTGGAAAAAGTTTGGCTACTCTAAACTTAATCTATATAAACTATATATTATGTTAGCACCATTAATATTAAAATACAAATATCCATTTTTAACCAAAATGAGTATAGAAGAAATGAAAGTTGAGTTTATGTATAGGTTCATTAAAATTTTTAAAGGTATGAAAAAAGAAGAAATTGAAGATTATTTTAAAAAAGTTGAAAAAGAAGCTCACCAATATTACAATCCAAAAGTGATAGAACGCCTAGAAGATTTTAAACAAAAAGATTATGAGGTAGTCCTTTTATCAGGCACCTTTTATGAACTACTGCAACCTATTTCAGATAGATTAGGTACAGATAATATATTAGGCAGCACTATTTTAGAAGATAGAAAAGAAAAAATTGATGAGTTTTCTGTATTGAGTGGTTCAATTAAATTAAAAGCTCTTAAAAGAGAGTATAGTTCTAATAATATAAACTGGGAACAGTCCTATGCTTTTGCAGACAGTATAGATGATTTAAGTTTGCTACAGGCGGTAGGTCATGCAGTAGCCGTAGACCCAGAAGACAGCCTGCGGATTGTTGCTGAAAGTGAAGGCTGGGAAATAATTGATTGATTATAGGAGTTGAAGCTAAGAGATGCATTATGTATATATTGTAAAATGTGCAGATGGGACCTACTATACAGGTTATACTAATAATTTAAAGCGGAGAATTAAACAACATAATGAGGGGGAAGGAGCCAAATATACAAAAGGCAGGCGACCGGTTAAGTTAGTACATTCCGAACAATTTGAAACCCAAAGTAAAGCGATGCAAAGAGAGTATGAGATTAAACAATTTAAGAAAGCAAGAAAAATCGAGATAATTAATCAAGATTAATTATAAAGTGAGCAGGTAAATGCCTTTTTATCTTGAACAATAATTATTAAGTATAAAAAAATATTTTTGTGTTCTTCGAGCTTTAAAAACCTAAGGTTTAAAATCTAGGGTTTTAAGGCCGATAGGGTTTAAGATGAAAGTTTTAAGCCTCCCATTATGGAAAGGAGACCCAAATTGACCGGTGTCTTTTCAGGACAGCGGTTTTTTGCTTTTAAACTATTATTTAACTTATTAGATATTTCTTTTAGTTATTTTATATTTAATAAGCAATTATTACTCCTTTTCAAGAATATAATATCAATCCTTTAAGGATTGATAAAATAGTTAGGAAAGGAGGGGTATTGTAAAGCACTTAATTGCATATATTTTTAAAAATCATGTAAGATAAAAATAACTAAAGAGGTGTAAATAATAAAAATGAATAATAGTAAAAAATTAATTATATTAACAGTCTTGTTTACTTTAGTAGTTTCATTTGTATTTACTAATAGTTCTGTCATAGCTCAGGACAGATTAATTTTGGCAACAACAACTAGTACAGAGAACTCAGGTCTATTAGATGTTTTGATCCCTCCTTTTGAAGAAAAGTTTAATACCAGAGTAGATGTAGTTTCAGTTGGTACTGGAAAAGCAATTAGTTTAGCCGAAAATGGAGATGCCGATATTATCTTAGTACATGCCCGGGCCGCAGAAGAGGCCTTTGTAGAAGCCGGTTATGGTGTTAATAGAAGAGATGTAATGTACAATGACTTTATCATCTTAGGTCCTGCCTCTGACCCAGCTGGTATTAGCGGTATGGAGGATGCTGGGAGTGCTTTTAAGAAAATTTCGGAAACATCCAGCCCTTTTGTATCTAGAGGTGATGATTCTGGTACAAATAAAAAAGAACTTTCAATCTGGAGTGGAGTGGGCATTGAATCTTCGGGCAACTGGTATATTGAAACCGGCCAGGGAATGGGTGCAAGTTTAAATGTTGCTAATGAAAAGCAAGCCTATATATTAGCAGACCGAGGCACCTTTTTAGCATATAAAGCTGATTTAGATTTAGAAATTTTAGTAGAGGGAGACCCGGAACTATTTAATCCTTATGGTATAATACCAGTCAATCCTGCCGTACATAACCATGTTAACTATCAAATGGCAATGGCTTTTGTTGGTTATATAACTTCACAGCAGGGGCAAAAAATCATCAGTGAATATACAGCTTATGGAGAAGTTCTTTTTAACCCCTCTGCAATAAAACCAGAAAATATAGAATAAATAATTTAGTGAGGAAGTAATGCTAATGGAATATATTATACAAGCCCTTAAGGGGGCAATAAATTTAATATTTACACTTGACCCGGAAGTTAGTACAGTAGTTAGTACTTCTTTACAACTTTCTTTAACTTCTACTGTACTTGCTGCCATTATAGGAACTCCTTTGGGTATCATGATTACCAAATTTGATTTTACAGGTAAACATTTTTTAAATACAATTTTAAATACACTACTTAGTTTACCTACTGTAGTATTAGGATTATTAGTCTTTTCCTTCATTTCACGTAGAGGAGTTTTTGGTGAGTGGGGCTTGTTATTTACAATGCGTGGTATTATTATCGGGCAAGTACTATTAATACTTCCTATTATTATAGCATTAGTTCGTAATGCGATTCATGATGTTGATGAAAAGATGTATAAGACGGCTGTATCATTGGGGGCAACCGGAACCCAGCAGTTCCGGTTGCTTTTATCTGAAGCCAGGTATGGTATTATTGGTGCTTTAATTACTGGTTTTGGACGAGTGGTAGGAGAAGTAGGAGTATCTATGATGTTAGGTGGTAATATTAAAGGCTATACGAGAACTATCACAACTGCTATTGCGATGGAGACTAATAAGGGTAGGTTTAGTTTTGGTTTGGCCTTAGGTATAATCCTTTTATCAATTTCATTTATTATTAACTATATAATATATTATTTCCAGTCAGGTGAATTCAAATGAAAAATATAATTTTAGAAGCAAATAACATTAAAAAAAGGTATGATAAAGAAGCTGTATTAGACTTAGATAATATAAAGATTTTTGAGTCTGCTTTTAATTTTTTAATTGGTCCAAACGGCAGTGGTAAAACCACATTATTAAACATACTAAGTTTAGTTGATACAGATTTTAAAGGGGAAGTAATATATAAAGGGCAGCCGGTCAAAAAGGTTAACTTTGATCTTTTAGATTTAAGGCGTAACTTTTCAGTGATCTGGCAGAACCCCTATTTATTTAAAGGATCAGTGGCCTCTAATATTGCATTACCTCTTAAATTAAGAAATGTTAAGGAAGACGAAATTGCAAGTAGGGTAGAAAATATTGCAAAAAAGTTAGAGATAACTAATCTTTTAAATAAAAAAAGTGATGAACTGTCTGGGGGAGAAAGACAAAAAACATCGATAGCAAGATCTTTAATAACTAACCCCGAAATATTATTTATAGATGAACCTAATATCAGCCTTGATTACCAAAGTACACAGTACTTTAATGACCTATTTTTAAGATTAACAAGTGAGGGTACTACTATTTTACTCATTACTCATGACCTATACCAGATAAATAACTTTGCTGAGTATATAACAATTCTAAATGATGGTAAAGTTGTCAAAAGTGGATCAGATATTGAGCTTGACTATTAAAGATGGGAGGCAAATATGTTTCAAAAATTTTTAGACTTAAAAAGTATAGAGCAATTCTGGAAGATAGTAGAGAAAAAATTAGGGATAAAACCAAATAAAAAAGAAATGATAAGTTTCAAAGAAAGTATAAACAGAATATTAGCACAAGATATTAAAGCTACTGAAAACCTTCCAGCTTTTGACCGTTCTACAGTAGATGGTTATGCTGTAAAGTCACAGGATATACAGGGAGTATCTCAGTCTCTGCCGACTTATTTAAACCTGATTGGAAGTATCAAAATGGGGGAAAAAGCAGATTTAGAAATTGAAGATGGCCAAGCAGCCTATATCCCTACTGGAGCTATGCTGCCTAAAGGGGCAGATTGTGTGGTAATGGTTGAACAGACTGAAAACATTTCAGATCATATGGTTGAAATATATCAAACTGCTGGTGTTGGTGAAAATATTATAAAAAAAGGTGAAGAGATAAAAAAAGGCGAAGTTATCTTAAAAAAAGGCCACCGGGTTAGACCGCGTGATATGGGCATATTTGCTGGACTTGGTATTACAGAATTTGCTGTATATAAAAAATCAAGTGTGGCTATCATCTCAACTGGTGATGAATTAGTTGAACCTGAAGAGAAAATGAAATTTGGAGAAATTAGAGATATTAACACCTATACGATAAGTTATCTACTTTCAGAAATTAATGCCGAAGTTACCCAAGTTGGTATAATTGAAGATACCTATGAAAAATTAAAAAGCTCGATCGAAAAATATTTAGATTATGACTTAATACTGGTTTCAGGTGGTAGTTCGGCCGGATTAAAGGATGTGACTGTTGATGTCATCAATGAATTAGGAGAGCCCGGAGTATTAGTTCACGGCTTGAAAGTAAAGCCCGGTAAACCTACCATTCTGGGTAAGATTAATAACACTCCGATTATGGGTTTGCCCGGCCATCCCGGTTCAGCCTGGATTATTGCGAATAAGTTTGTTTTGCCGCTTGTTAAATTATTAAGCGGTCAATATGATGTAAATAATGTAAGAAAAAATATAAATAAAGAGGACATTATTCAACCGGCGATTTTAAGTAGGAATATTTCTTCTGATAAAGGAAGAGAAGAAATTATTCCCGTACTTATCGAAGAAAAAGAAGGCGAGAAGTTTGCAAAACCGCTTTTAGGCAAATCGAGTTTTATGAGAATATTTATTGAATCAGATGGTTATCTAGAGATAGAAGCAGCTAAGGAAGGTATTGAAAAAGGTCAAAAAGTTAATGTTTACCTATTTTAAAGGGAAAAGAGGTTTTAGACATGAAGAGGAAAGCCTATCTAAAGAAAACTTCTTTAAAAAGAGCACAAGAAATCCTGTTAAAGAAATTTGGAAATTATAAGCTGCAAACAGAAAATATCAAAACTGAACAAGCTCAGGGGAGAGTAACGGCAGAGGCTGTTTATGCACAAAGATCAGCCCCGGATTACTATGCTTCTGCGATGGACGGTATAGCTGTAAAAGCATTTAGTACTAACTATGCTAGTGAAAGAGAACCCGTTATCCTAACTAAAGGCCAAGATTTTGTCTATGTAGATACCGGTGACTTAGTACCAGAACCATTTAATGCTGTGATTAAAATAGAAGATGTTGAAAAGTTAGAAGATAAGCGGGTAGAGATTATTCAAAGTGTACCGGTCTGGAACCATATCAGAAGTATTGGGGAAAGTGTTATCAAACAGCAGATGATAATACCATCACATACAGAAGTTAATGTATTTGAGATCGGTTCTATGTTAGAAGCAGGTGTAACAGAATTAGAAGTATTTAAAAAACCAGAGTTGAGCATCATCCCCACCGGTAGTGAACTGGTCAAGCCTGATGAAAAAAAAGAAAAAGGCCAACTGGTTGATTTTAATTCTACTATGTTAAAATTGACAGCTCAAAATTGGGGTTTAAGTGTTAATGATTTTGCTATTGTAAAAGATAATTATGAAGAAATTAAAAGTAATATCTTAAAAGCAGTTGATAGTTCTGATATAATCATTGTTAATGCGGGTTCTTCAGCAGGCCGCGAAGATTATACTTTAGATATATTACAGTCCTTAGGGGAAGTCTATGTACATGGGGTTGATGTAATGCCCGGGAAACCTTTAATTATTGCAAAGGTGAAGGGGAAAGCTGTATTCGGTATTCCCGGTTATCCACTTTCAGCTTTGTTAGACTTGCATCTTTTTGTTAAACCTTTAGTCAAAAATATCTTGGGTCTTAAATATGTATTACCGAACAAGTTGAGAGCTAAAGTGAAAAAAAAGGTACCTTCCACAGCGGGTTTAAAAGAGTTTATCAGAGTTAATCTCGCTGAAATTGAGGGAGAACTCTTAGCTTTACCGCAAAAAAGAGGTTCTGCTTCAATGCACTCTCTAGTTAATGCAGATGGAATCTTACCGATTCCAGAAAGTAAAGAGGGGATTTTAGCTGAAGAAGAGGTAGATGTTTATTTATTGAAATCGAAAGAAGTCATAAAGAATAATTTAATGATGATCGGTAGTCATGATCTAACAATCGATATTATTAGAGATCTAATTAGAAAAAATAAATATGACTTTGCTTTAAATATTCAGTCTGTAGGCAGCCTTTCTGGCCTAGTTTCTTTAAAACGAGGTGAGTCTCATCTAGCAGGGGCCCATCTGCTTGATAGTGAGAGCGGTGAGTATAATACTTCTTATATAAAGGATCTTTTACAAGAAGAAATAGCTGTAATTAATCTTGTTCAGAGAGAACAGGGTCTGATGGTGAAAAAAGGCAATCCCAAAGGTATTAAAGATATAAAAGACTTAACTAATGACAATCTGAAATTTATTAACCGACAACGGGGTTCAGGTACACGGGTATTATTGGATTACCTATTGAAAAACGAAAATATTGATAAAAACAAGATTAAAGGTTATGATAAAGAAGAACTAACCCATATGGGAGTAGCAGTACAGGTGGCAGAAGGCAACGCAGATACCGCCTTAGGTATCAAAGCTGCAGCGGCAGCAGTCGGGATTGATTTTGTACCGATAAAAGAAGAAAAGTATGATATAATATTAAAGAAAAGTGAGCTAAATGACGATAGAATAGATAAGATCATTAAGATTATAAAGTCTGACCAATTTAAAGAAAAAGTTAAAATGTTAGGCGGTTATAATACAAAAGAAAGTGGAAATATTCATTTTATAGAGTAAAAAGGGTGATAAAATGATAAATACAGCGGTAGTTACAATAAGTGACAAAAGTTCACAGGGTAAACGTGAGGATAAAAGTGGACCGGTAATTATAGAAATGCTTGCTGAATTTAAGGCTACAAAAAAATACTATAATATTATTCCAGATGAGATAGATGAGATTAAAGATGAACTTATTAAGTTATCTGAACAAGAGGATATTGATTTAATTTTAACTACGGGAGGAACTGGCTTTGCTCCCCGTGATGTAACTCCAGAGGCTACCCAGGCTGTCATGGATAAAGATGTACCGGGTATAGCTGATTTAATGCGTATGGAGACAATTAATATTACCAGAAAAGCCGCCTTATCCCGAGCGGTTTCTGTAATAAGAAATGATACCTTAATTGTTAATTTACCGGGGAGCCCTAAAGCAGTTAAAGAATGTTTAGAAGCTATCAAAGATATACTTCCCCACGGCATCGAAATCTTAAAAGAGGAAGTCACAGAGCATAATTAATATTAATTATGCTCTTTTAATATTTATAATATTATTATATAATATGGTTAATATTGACTTAAGTTTAAAATATTTTAATAATTAGCATCCTTTAGGTAGTATTAAATCATAATTACAAAACAAAGCTAAATATTAGATAATTATATATTTAAATAACTTTTCAAGTATAATCAAAAAAATAATTAAAATAATTTAACATGGTAAATACATTTTATAGTTTAGAAATCAAAAAGTATAAGCAAGCTTACTTAAAGAAATAATATTAATTAGAAAAGGTGATAAAAAATGAGATTAGTACCGGTAGAGGACATTAAACCTGATATGAAACTTGCTAAGTCAATTTATCACAAAAACAATATACTACTAAATACAGGAGTTAAAGAACTTCATAGGTATAAAGCAAAGTTAAAAAGTATAGGGATAAACTATGTCTATATAGAGGATAAATATTCTGCGGACATTGATGTAGATTATGTAATAAAAGATGAACTAAGAGAAAAAGGTCAAAAAAGAATAAGGTCATTTATGGAAGACATTAAGTTTAATAATTCTATTAATGTTAATAAGATTAAAAATACTGTTTCAGATATTGTTGAGGATATTTTAAATAATAGTGACAATATTATTGTTAATATGCTTGATATTAAAAACTTCGATGATTACACTTTTGAACATTCAGTTAATGTGGCGGTTTATTCCATTATATTAGGTAAGTCCCTTAATTTTAATATCAGAGACTTAAACAAGTTGGGTATAGGAGCAATTTTACACGATATTGGTAAAATATTAGTTCCACCTGAAATCTTGTTTAAAGAAGATAGGTTAACCGCAGAAGAATATGAAATTATCAAGGAACATTCCGAATTAGGATATAACTATATAAAAGAAGCTCATGAAGTTAGCCAGGTATCTAAAGCTGCTATATTATCTCATCATGAAAGACTAGATGGCTCAGGCTATCCCCGCAAAAAAGAAGGAGACGATATTCATGAGTATGCAAAAATTGTAGCAATTACAGATGTTTATGATGCCTTAACTAGTGATAGAACTTACCGTAAAAGATGGCCTGTACATGAAGCTATAAGTTATATCATGAGTAATTCTGACGAAAAGTTCGATAATTACTATGTAGATAAGTTTATTAGAAATTTAGCCATTTATCCGAATGGTACTATGGTTAGATTAAGTAATGGCCAAAAAGCAATTGTTAAAGAACAAAACAGTAATTACCCGACCCGCCCTGTTTTAAGGGTTATAGAAGATACAGAGGGTAATGAGTTAATAAAAGACTTAGATCTCTTACAAAACTTAAATATTGTTATTGAAGATGTCTTTTAAAATTAAGTTTTAAGAAATAAATATGTAATTTTTTGTAACAAATATTTTATAAATATTGTAAAAAAGATCATTTGTCCGCCTTTAATACCATAGTGGGTTACTTCAGTGTTAAAGACCATCCCAGAGATAGGGAAGCTGGATTTATTACCTAAGAACCCTTTTTGATAGGAGACCAGGACAGAACAATTCTTAAAGATCAGCTGTAAAGCATTATCAGTTTATTTTCCGTTTTTAGGCTGTAATTGACCATACTTTTAACTATGCCTCCTTCTGAAATATCGACTGGAGTAAAACCTGATAGGATAGTCAGAAAAGGTTTTTAAGAGTTTTGCTCATTGAGAGATAGATTAACAAATCACCCAATAAGTTCAAAAAAGGCAGATAGGGTCCCATGTTTTTGCCCTCCGAGGTTGAAAGGTATCTAAAAGCAGAGTTCTTACAGCAGTTAGATCAGTAATGTAGACTTTGTGAATAATATTAGACTTAGATCTGATGTGGTCAGAAAAGTTAGGTTTGTGGTAATAATCAACAAGTTTCTTTTTAACAAAAGATTTAAATTGTTGATAAGAGATTTTATGATCATTCTTTAGTTGAGATTTAGGGTAAAAATACCCTATATTTCAATTGTGGTGGTTGCGCAAAAAATCAGAAATCGAATTTGTAAATAAATCTAGTATATTAAATTTATAGGAATAGCAGCAGTTCTTGTGAAGATGAAAAAAGTACTTAAGGGCCGTGAGCCCTTATAAATAGAGTGTGATTTAGCTGAGAAGATTAAAACAAGTTAAGGGGGTGGTGAAAACAAGAAATTTCTTTAATAAAAATCAAGATGGAGAGAGTAGACTTATAGATTTTTGCCACTCTGCAGTGAATAAACTGATAGGGGATATTGTTGATATGTTCATAGTGGTTCTCGATGAGAACTTAAAAGTTAGAAAATATAACAAGGTTTTTGAAGATATGATCTATTCTCAACAAAAAACCGAAAATTTAAATATTTATGAACTATTGGCAGATAATATTGAACTTAATCTTCCCCAAAAGGGAGAAGTTAAAGAGCAAAAATTACAGTTTAAAGATAATAAAGGTACTAGTTATCTATATGCATGTCATTTGATTCGGGAGAACGATTATTATCTCTTAGCAGGAAAACAAGAGAGAGATGTAAAGGGATTTTTTCATAAAATGACTGAACTTAATAATGATTTGATCAATAAATCCCGTGAACTAACCAAAAAAAATATCGAACTTGAAAAGAAAAAAGCTAAAATCGAAAAACTTTTAAGAAAAGATAATCTAACCGGACTTGCCAATCGTAGAGCTTTTGAAGAATTCTTAGTGAAGATATATTCTCTTGCTAGAAGAAATTCATTTCCTCTTTCTTTAATAATGTTTGATCTTGATGATTTTAAAAAGATTAATGATATTTATGGACATCAAATTGGTGATGAAGTTCTGAAAAGTATAGGTGAACTTTTGGATGGAAATACACGCCAGGGAGATATGGCTGCTAGAGTAGGTGGGGATGAATTTTATATTTTGCAACCTAATACTTTACATAAAGAAGCCGTTGCTTATGTTGAACGGCTGAAAGTTGAAATAGATGAGCTCAATATACCAGAGGTGCTAGACAAGATTACTGCCAGTTTTGGTGTGGTTGAACTACGCGAAAATGAATCAATATATGAATTTATGCTGAGAGTAGATAAAGAAATGTATTGTGCTAAAATGAAAAATAATATAAAGGGTAAGAATTAAAAAAAATAGACCAGGTGGTGTGAATAATATTGAGTCTTCTATTTGAAGTTATTGATAACAAAAAGGAAAAGTTAGCCCAAAAAATCTTTGAGAGGCAGTTTGAGTATGATAAAAAGTTGGATGATGAATATAATGATTACAGAAAATCAAAAATGTATAGGGATATAAAGTACAATTTGGAAAGCCTAGAAGTTGCAATTAAATATGATGCCAATAAAGTTTTTGAAGATTATGCTCTCTGGTTGGTTAAATTTCTTTCAAACCGTATGATGGATTTCCCCAAAAAGCGTATAAAAGAACAGATGATTGATCATTATAGGATTATAAGTGAGGAGCTAAAGGAGGAAAATCTGGGGAGAGATTATTTGCAAAAAGCTCAAATTCATCTGGAAAATGCTATAAAGATAACAGAAGAAGCTGACCTTGAAGAAGAGTCTGTAAAAAAAGCTATTGGTTTTTCTTCGAGTGAAAATTTACTGGAAGGTCTGAGTATTCGCTTTCTCAACTCACTTCTTCAGGCAGATAGAGAGGAAGCTCAGAAAGTGATTGAAGATGCTCTGGATAATCTGGATAATGATGTATCTCTGGAGGATATCTATTTGGGGATCTTTCAGAAAACAATGATTAGAGTCGGTGAGCTCTGGCATTCAGGGGACATAATGGTTGATGAAGAACATTATATTACCAGCATGGTACAGAGTATTATGATGCAACTCTGGCCGAAAATTTTTGACGGCAAAAAAACAGACCGTAAGATTATGGTTTGTACAGCCGGTAATGAGCTTCATGAAATGGGTGGTAGAATTCTCTGTGATTTGATGGAAATAAAGGGCTGGAATACTGTCTATCTTGGTGCTGCTGTTCCTGCTGTCAATATTATAAGTGCCATAAAAAAACACAAACCTGATTTGGTGGGTTTATCTGTGACGATGCCAATTTATCTTGAACAGTGCGAAAGAGCAGTCAAGAAAATTAAAACTAATGATTCAACCAAAAATGTCAAAATTGCTGTGGGAGGTAGGGCCTTTTCTCTGGCCCCACATCTACCTGCTGAATGGGGTGTGGATGTAAGTGTTAATAATGGTATTGAACTGAATGAATGGGCGGAAAGATATATATGAAGGCAGAAAAATTAGCTCGTAGTGGTATTACTCTTTCTATTATCATACTCTCATTTATATTGTTTCGCGGTTCATCAAGTTTGCTTGGCAGCTTAATTATTCCTCTCGCGGTCTATATAAATCTTTATGATTTCAGTTTGGGTGAATTTTTACTGACGATAACAGCAGCTACTATTCTTGTGGCAATATTTTTCTCGACTCAGGTTTTATTTATGATTGTCTATGGATTTTTGGCATATATGCTTTCAACTTTGGTCGACAAAAATTTGTTTATGCGCATGAGTGTACTATCTTTAACAGCAGCTTTATCATTTTTTATTGCCATTTATCTCACGGACCTATTTTTAGGTACAGCTATCCAGCATGCTCTAACTTCTCTGATGGGAGGAACCCTGCTGGGATTTTTTCTTATGGTTTTACTGGAGGGCATGATAATAGGTGTAGCTTTATCCTTTTTAGGCCCTTGGCTAAAAAGTAGACTCCCGGGATAAATTAGCATATTCAACTTTCTGAGTAAAATTTAAAGTCTTAAGTCCCTTTTTAGACTTGGAATAGACAAACAACAGATCAAACTTATGCCTGGAAGAGAAGTCATTGTAATTAACTAATAAAACAAGATTATTAAGGAATATAAATTTTATTATAAATACCTCGAAGAGCTAACCATTAAAAAGATATAAACTTAAGACTTAAAGATTATATGGTAAGACAAATATCTTAAATGTAAATTCACAAAGAAAGGTAGAGTTTTATGGCAGCTGAATTTGAAAAGATGGATAAATTTTTTGATAAGAGAGCGGCTAATTATGATCAGCATATGCAGGAAAATGTAGATGACTTTAATACCTTCTATCAAAAAATAGCTGAAGATATAAAAAGTACCGAAGAGCCGATATCAGTACTCGATATCGGATGTGGTACTGGGCTTGAGCTTACCTATATTTTCAAGAAAGCTCCGCAAGCTCATATAACCTGTCTTGACTTATCAGAAAAGATGCTTATTAAATTAAAAGAGAAATACAAAAATAAAAAAGAGCAGATTGATTTAATTCAAGGTTCTTATCTAGAAGAAGATTTAAGTGATAATAAGTATGATTATATAATTTCAGTGATGACAGTTCATCATTTGAAATATAAGAGTAAATTAATGTTATATAAAAAAATTCAAAGAGCCTTAAAAAATGATGGGAAATATATAGAAGGAGATTATGTAGTCAATCAAAAAAAGGAAAAACAACTATTAGCAGAATACGAAAAAAAGATTTCCGATTTAAAAGAAGAAGAAGGAAGTTATCACATTGATATTCCACTTTCATTAAAAACACAGAAAAGACTATTTGTGAAAAGTGATTTTAAAGATTTTCATCTATTATATAAAAAAGGTGAAGCAGCTATCTATACTATGATGAAATAATATAATAACTTTAGGGGGATTATGTAATGGATAATAATGAATTAAAAATGACTTTACAAAAAATTGCTGATAACGAATATAACTTATTTGAAGATACTGATTATGAAAAATTAACCAATGAAATGTTAGATAAGATTGGGGTGACTGATCCTAAGCTTAGAGATGACTTGATCTACATGGTTTTAGCCAATTGGATTATGGATGATATCTATAATGATGATGAGTTATTAAAGATATTTAATATTTGCTTAGATGAAGAACACCTCTATTATAAGTTGGGCCAAAAAAAAGATGATTCAGTCTTTACAAGAACCTTCTCCGCTCTCATTCTCTCCGCACTTTTCCATAAGGATTATGAATCTGATTTTCTAAACCCACAAAAATTTCAATCAGGTGCCGATAAAGTCATCGAATATTACTCAAAAGAACAAGACTTAAGAGGATATATTAAGCAAAAAGGTTGGGCACATTCAGCTGCTCATGGAGCTGATATTTTAGTAGAAATTGCGAAAAACAAAAAGGCTAAAAAGAGAACGGTTATAAAGTTATTGGAATCAGTAATTGATAAGTCTCAGATTGAAAATTATGTTTATTTCAATGGAGAAGATGAAAGAATTTCTCGTGCAGTTAAAAATGCTATGAAAAATATTAATTTAGATGATGAAGCAATTAATAAGTGGTTTAGGGAATTAACTGACATAAAAGAAATAGAGGATAGAAATAAAAAAGATACTTTGATCTTTAATTTAAAGAATGTATTAAAAAGCCTCTATTTTGAAATCATATCAGATGAAGTAATTAATGACAAATACTTAATTTTAATCACAGATGCTTTAAAAGAGCTGCATCAAAAACGATTTTAATTAGGAAGTGATAAATTTGTCTGAAAGAAAAGTAGAAGTTAAAAGCCATGATAATAAGTGGTTTAATAAGTATGAAAAAGAGAAAAAGAAAATCAATAATATCTACAAGGATATATTAGTAGATATTCACCATATTGGTAGCACCGCAATACCTAATATTAAGGCTAAACCAGTTATTGATATCCTGGTAGTGGTAGAAGATATCAATAAGGTAGATCAATATGATAATTTAATGCAAGAATTAGGGTATGAACCTAAAGGTGAATTTGGGATTGAAAACCGCCGTTTTTTTCAAAAAGGCGGTAATTATCGATCCCATCATGTACATATTTTTGAAAAAGGTGACCAGGAGATTAAAAAACATCTTAATTTTAGGGACTATCTGAGAGCTCATCCTGCTAAAGCTAAGCAGTATTCAAAACTTAAAGAAAGCCTAGCTGAACAATATCCTTATAATATTGATAAATATATTGAAGGAAAAAATGACTTCATTCAAGAAATAGATAGAGAGGCTGCCCAATGGGCAGCTGAAGACAAATTATAAAAAACGGAACACAGCGGAGGCGAGAACAATTAAGTTATTAAGGAACTGTACATATTTAAACAATAATTTTAAGATAAGCAAAGGTGATATATTAATAGAAGACGGTATAGTAATAGATATAGATGATAAAATAGAAAAGAAAAAGTCTGAATTAGAGGAAATTACAGACTGCAAAGACTATTTAATCCTGCCAGGTTTTGTAAATGGTCATACTCATAACCCTTCTACTCTTTACCGGGGATTATTTAGAGATAAGCCCCTATCAGAATGGATGGATAATAGTTATCAAGGCCAACTTCAGATGAAAGGATTTGAATTCTTAGATGATAAAATCAACAAAGAAGAATTTCATGTACTTTTACTCAAAGCCTATTCTGAGTATATAAGACAGGGGATAACGGCTGTAGTAGAAACCGGCCAGTCTGATATAGAAGATGTAATTGAGTGGACCGAAGATATCTTAAAAACTTCTAATTTACGAGGTGTAATAGATGTATATGACGAGATAGATAACTATTACAATAACTCAAATGAATATGTTAAGTACTGTACTCACCTACCAGAAGAAGAAATGATTGAGGATCATTTACTACCAGAACTTAAAAACAAAAAAGAAAATTATCCTTCTCTAAGAATGACACACTGTCTAGAAACCTTAAACCGAAAAAAGATTGTTAATCATAAATACCATAAATCTACCGTTGAGTTGTTTGATGATTTTAATTTATTAGATAAAAATACAATTCTTTTTCATTGTACACATGTAAATAATGATGATATTGAATTAATTGCTGAGAAAGAAACCTCAATTGTATACTGCCCAGTTTCCAATTATTGGAGTGGAGCCGGTTATGCTCCTTTAGAGAAGTTTTTACAAGAAGATATTAATATTTTATTAGGAACGGACTTTCTTTTAAGTGATTTATGGGAAGTAATGCGAAATACATATTATTATCTTAAAACACATACTGAACCGGAAAGATATACTGCAAAAGATATCTTTAAGATGGTAACAGTAAATGCTCATAAGGTATTAGCTCCCGAAATGAAAATTGGTATAATAGATATTGATTATAAGGCTGACTTACAGTTTATTAATAAAGACAGCACCCAAATTTGGCCTTTGTTAAATAAAAATGGCTTTTCAAATATCCTACATAATATTTTAATGCATTCAGATGCAAGTATAATCGAAAATGTCATGATTGACGGGAAATGGATTTTAAAAAGTAATAAAATTATTCCTTTTGACGAAAAATTTATTTTAGTTAGATACAGGCATATCCTACAAAAGTTATATGGTCTATAAAAAAATACCATAAGGAGGTAACAAGTATGGCTGATTTTAAACAGATTGTAGTTTTAGACAATGAAATCGAAGCAAACATAATGGAAGACATATTAAAAGACCGTGAGATACCCCATATTATCCAATCTTATCATGTACCTGGATATGATGGGGTTTTTCAGTTTCATAAGGGCTGGGGACACATCGAAGCAGAAGAAGAGTACCGAGATGAGATCCTTGAAATTTATAATGATATTAAAAAAGAAGCTGAAAAGAAGGTGAAAGAGGAGTTTAAAGAAAAAGGAGGCCAAAATGGAAAAGATTAGAAAGATTGCAGAAAAAAGGGCCAGCAAAGCCGGTCAGCCTCCCGGCAGTTTAATATATTTGGATGATGATAAAAAAGAAGAGATTGAGATCTCATATATAGATTACGATCAAGAAATATATAAGGAAAAAGTTGTTAAAGATATTTCGGAATGTGAAAATTTAAAAGAAAGTGATACAGTCACCTGGATTAATGTTATAGGATTGTCAGACGTGGAAAAAATTGAAAAAATATGTAATCTATTTAATATACATCCCCTTGTACAGGAAGATATAATACATGTACATCAGAGGCCAAAAATGGAAGAACATGATGATCTATTATATATTGTTTTAAAGATGTTAAATTACAGTCAACAAGAAGCAGAAGTTGTCTCAGAACAGATTAGTATTGTTGTAGGTAATAATTATGTGATTACCTTTCAAGAAAGGGCAGGTGATGTGTTTAATCCTATTCGAAAAAGGTTAAAAAATGAAAAAGGCAGGATCAGAACAATGAAAGCAGATTATCTGGCTTATTCATTAATAGATATAATAATTGATAATTATTTTATAATTTTAGAAAAGGTTGGGGATGAAATAGAAATTATTGAAGAGGAACTTGTTAATCAACCATCAGAGGATACTCTGCAAAAGATTTACAAGTATAAAAATGAAATGATTTTTTTACGCAAATCAGTTTGGCCCTTAAGAGAACTGATAAACGGTTTAGAGAAAAGTGATCTAAAATTTATAGACTCTTCAGTAAAACTTTATTTAAGAGATCTTTATGACCATACCATCCAGGTAATTGAAACGGTGGAAACAATCCGTGATATGTTGGGTGGAATGCTTGATATCTATCTTTCTAGTATCAGCAATAAAATGAATGAGGTTATGAAGGTTTTGACAATAATTGCAACTATCTTTATACCATTAACTTTTATTGCCGGCATATATGGTATGAACTTTGAATATATGCCAGAACTAAGTTTCAGGAATGGATATTTTGTAGTATTAGTAGTTATGGTAGTAATTGCAATCTATATGCTATATTATTTTAAAAAGAAAAAATGGCTATAAAACATTCTCCCAAACTTTTAACCTGGTTTGGGGTTTGATTATAAAAAATTAATATAATCTTAATATTTTAATAAGACAATATAAATTTTTTTACAATATAATAAAAATGTTCTAAAATCACATAATTTCACATAATGGTGTGATAATTATTTGATAATTTTTAAATACTATTAAAATTAAGAGAATAGCGGGAGGTTTATTCAACATGAAAAAGAGATTTAATATTTTGTTTTTAGTACTAATTACAGTCATGCTGCTCACATCCTCGGTTTTTGCAGCCAGTATGGAAATTAATTTAGAGAAGGCTTATGAAATTACTTTACAGGACAATACTTCTCTAAAAATTGCTCAAAAGGAGTTAGAGAATAAACAGATTCAGTATGAAAAAAGCAAAGCACAGAACCTGCTGAATCAATCAAATTATAGTGAACTGCAGGCAGAATATAATTTATTAGCTGCTAAAAAAAGCTATATAAATACTGCTAATAACTTACTCAAACAAACCTTACAGCAGTATACAGACCTATTAATAAAAAAGAAAAATATAGAGACTTTAGACAAACAAATTACTTTAAATGAAAATTTACTAAATGAAGTTAAAGCCCAGTATGAAGTAGGAGAAAAAAGCCAACTAGATATTTTAGATCAACAAATTAAAGTTAATGACTATATACAGGAAAGAGAACAGTTAAAAAATGAATATGATCAGTCAAAAACTGAATTCAAAGTACATTTAGGTATTAATAGAGGTACAGAGATTACCTTGGTTGAATTAAGTGAACCTGAATATCTTAAGTTAAGTGAAGAAGAGATATTTAATAGGGCTTATGAAAACAGCTGGGATAAAAAAATGAATGAATTAAATCTAGAACTTGCTAAAATTGATCTAAAGAAAAAAGAAGTAGTATCATCTTCTGAAATGAATAAAAACATGGCTGAAAACTCAGTAGAAATTGCTGAGTTACAGTTAGAAAAACAAAAAGAAGAGATAAGTAGTCAGGCTAGAGAACTGCACAATCAAATTATTAATTTAGAGAGTAATATTACAATTTCTCAAGATAAAATACAACAGGCCCATGAAACTTATAATATTTTAGAAGAACAGTATAAATCAGGTTTAATTACTCAAAATGATTTACTTGAAGGTGAAATTTCAGTTCTGCAGTCCGAGTACCAACTTTACAATGCTTACATGAACTACTATATACAAAAACTTAATATTAAACAGTTCATGAATCCCGGTGCAGAGGTGTTAGAAGATGAATAAAAGATATAAAGTAATCTTGTTGATAAGTATATTTGTATTAATTTTTTCATCGGTTAGCATCCAAGCTGCAGAATATAATTTAGAAGAATTAATTAGAACTGGAATGAATAATAATATAGAAATAAAACAGCTCAAAAATGAATTAGAAACTATTCAAAGAAATATGAAACTAACCAAAGCCCGCAGCGATTGGCAGGCTAATATGAGTTTAAATAAACAATTAATAGAAGATGATGCAGTTTCAATAACAAGAGATAATAGTGAACAGGTAAATCTTTCTATTAATAAAAAATTTGTTCAAAATAGAGTTACTTTAAGTCCACAAGCATCCTATGACTTTGATGGTTCAGAAGTTATTTATGCAATAAATATGGATGTAGACCTTTATCCTAATGTGCCATCAGAAAGTATAAAGAACTTGCTTAATTTAAATAACCAACTTAATCAAAAACAAAAAGAGCTCTTCAATAAACAAGCTGAATTAGCCAAAAACTGGATAAATAAATATTTGCAATTAGTTAGAATAAATGAAAGTATTGAAGTTTTAAAAGAAAGACAAATAGTTGCTCAAAATAATTATGATAAAATCCAAAAAAAAGTTGAGATAAATGAGGCCGGTCAGCAGGACTTACTACAGGCCGAAATTAATTTAAATGATGCAGTATTTAATTTAAAGCAAAGTCAGCAGAACTTCAAACAGGTAAAAATGCAGCTTTTATCAGACTTGCGATTAGCAAAAAATACTGAAATTATTTTAAATAAAGACAGTAAAGTTCTAACAGAGCTTACAGACTTAACAAATAATCTTGAGATGGAAAGTTTAGACAAAGGACAGATGGTAGAAAATGTTGTTAAAACCAGCAGCCAGTTTGCAAATATCATTAATAGAAAAGAGTACTTGCAAAAAGAACTTGACTGGCTTAAAAAAGACGATGCTCCTCAGGTAACTTTACAGAGCAGTTATGATAGTGATGAAGAATTTAATGCATCGATTAATGTAAGTTATAATATTTTTGATAGTGGAGTACAAGAGATGACAGTTGAAAATAAAAAGCAGGAGATAGAAAACAGTGAACTTTCCTTAGAACAACTTTATGAACAAACTGCCAATAATATAGATAGTCTAATTGATCAGGTCAACTTAGCTCAATTAGAAGCAAAAAGCAGTCAATTAAAGTATGAAAAAGCAAAAAAAGATACTGAAATTGTAAAAGAACAGTTTGCAGCCGGTGCTGTAGAAGAAAATTTATTAGTAAATAACAGGCTTAATGAAAGAAATGCTTTGATTAATTTAAATAGAAATAGAGATGATATATTTTTAAATAAATTAGACCTCTTAATCTTAACAAGACCTAATGAGATTGTTGAGGAGGTAACCAAGTGATAAAAAAAGTACTAATCATTACAGTGATAATAGTAATAGTATTAGCAGGAGGCTACTTCGGCTATACTAGATATTATGCTCAAAATAATCAACAAAAGACCCAACAAATTACAGATAAAAACACTTTAGAAGTTCAGACTGGTAGTATGAAAAAAACGATTTCTGCTAGTGGTAATATTTTTCCTATCGAAGAACAAAATCTAACCTTTTCTACAGATGGAACAGTAGCTGCTGTTAATGTAGAAGAAGGTGATAATGTTGAGGAAGATAAGATTTTAATAGAGTTAAAAAACAACCAGGCTCAGCTTCAGTTTGTTAAAGCAGAGAATCAATTAAAAAATGCTCGAATAAATGGTTCTCCTAATGCAATCAAAGAAGCTGAACTGGATTACGAAATAGCTAAAGAAAGACTTGACGATACTCAATTAAAGGCACCTTATTCTGGTGTTATAACTGAACTGTTAGTGCAAAAAGGAGATTATATAAATAGCGGTCAAGAAGTGGCAACCTTAATAGATAATTCTCAATATGAAGTAAAGGCCAATATAGATGAAAGTGAACTAGCTAATCTGGAAATTGGTCAAAATGTTGAAATCAGTATGGAAGCATTACCCGGGTTACAACTAACAGGTCAGTTAACAGAAATTGGTTCAAAAGCCGAAAGCACCAGTGGTGTTGTTACAATACCAATTACTGTTTTAATCAATTCAGTCCATGACTCCTTTAAACCCGGGTTATCTGCTGATATGGATATAATTGTAGGACAGGTACAGGATAAAATTATTATACCTGTTACGGCAATTTTAAATAAAGAAGGTAAAAAGTATATACAAAAGGTTGTTGGAGAAAATACACAAGATGTAGAAGTAACCACCGGTTTAACAGATGGTTTAAGAGTGGTTATAGAGTCTGGTTTAGAGAGTGGAGATGAAATTGTAGTAAATAGTGCCGCAATGGCTCAATCTGGAAACTCCGGTCAGACTCAGCGCGGTATGTTCCAGGGAGGTCCACCGCAAGGTGGAGGTAATTAAAGATGATTAAATTAGATGACGTAAACAAGGTATATAAAAATGGTAAAGTAGAAGTCCAAGCACTAACTAATGTTTCTTTTGAAATTGAAAAAGGAGAGATGGTTGCCATCATGGGCCCTTCCGGCTCAGGCAAATCAACTCTTATGCATATAATAGGTTGTCTGCATAAAGCAACTTCCGGATTTTACAGTTTAAATGGCCAGGATATATCTAAAGCTAGTGAAAATAAACTGGCTACAATTAGGAATAAAGAAGTTGGTTTTGTTTTTCAACAGTTTAATCTTTTGCCAAAGCATTCAGTTTTACACAATGTAGAAGTACCTTTAATATATAAAGGGGAAAGCAAAAAGGAAAGAATAGAAAGAGCCAAAGACCTCTTAGAAAAAGTAGGTTTAGGACATAGAATGAAACACTACCCGAATGAAATTTCCGGTGGTCAAAAACAGAGGGTAGCAGTAGCACGTGCCCTGGCTAATAATCCTTCTTTAATATTAGCCGACGAGCCGACCGGTAATTTAGATACCACCACGGGTGAAGAGATTATGGATCTTTTTCAAAGATTAAATGAGCAAGGTCATACTATCATATTAGTAACTCATGAATCTAATATTGCTGCTTATGCTAGAAGGACCATAAACTTAGTTGATGGACGAGTGAAACAGGATGTGAGAGCGTCATGATCTATGAAACCATAAAGATAGCAATACAGAGTCTTTATTCCAATAAATTAAGAACCTTACTTTCCATGCTAGGCATAATAATTGGGGTAGGAGCGGTAATCGCTGTTGTATCAATTGCTTCAGGTTCACAAGCACAAATTACCTCTAATATTTCATCCCTTGGTTCTAATTTAATTAATATTAGTCCGGGGATCAGAAGGGGTGGAGCGAGCGGAATAAGCCGTTCTTCGGTAGACCTTTTCACTTTAGAATTAGGAGAACAAATTGAACAAAACAGCCCACATGTCAGACGAGTTATTCCTAATGACAGCCGCAGTGGCTTATTTATTAAAGGTGATAATAACTATAGAGCGAGTTTAGTAGGAACTGAAGAGTACTATCAAGTAATAAATAAATATTACCCAAGGTTTGGGATCTTTTTTTCTGATTATGATGTCCAAAACAGTACAAATGTGATGGTATTAGGTTCTGACCTGGTTGATGAATTATTTCCTGATTCTAATCCGGTTGGACAAAGTTTAAAATTTAATGTTAATAACCAAACCCAGATATATAAAGTAATCGGGGTTATGGAAGAAAAAGGTAGAGGTCTTACAGGAGATCTAAATGGACAGGCCTATATCCCTATTTCTACTTTTATGAATAAAGTAAGTAATAGTAAATATGTAAGCAATTTTGTAGCTCAATCTGAATCTAGTGAAAATGCAGATAAGGCTTTAGAGGAGATTGAATATCTTTTAGACAATTATATATCAGAAGATGAAAATTATAATATATTCAGTCAGGATCAACTGTTAAATACAATTAATGATGTTACCAATACGATGAGATTAATGTTAAGCGGTATTGCAGGTATTTCACTATTAGTTGGTGGAATTGGCATTATGAATATTATGCTTGTTTCTGTGACAGAAAGAACCAAGGAAATTGGTATCCGTAAAGCACTAGGAGCTAAAAAAAGAGATATATTATTTCAATTCATTATTGAGTCCTTAACTTTAAGTAGTATTGGAGGCATAATCGGAATTTTATTTGGAGGTACAGCAGCCTACTATATTTCCCAAGTTGGCGGTTGGCCGTTTATAATGTCTAGTGGAATAGTGGCCCTAGCCTTTTCCTTTTCACTGGTAGTGGGAATGTTCTTTGGAATCTATCCTGCTTATAGGGCTTCCAAACTAGATCCCGTAGATGCTTTAAGTTATGAGTAGATTAATGTAAAATATAATATAGAAGGTGAAAATATGTCCTATAATGTATATCTTGTCGAAGATGATAAAAGTTTAAATTCAATCTTAACTTCCTATTTAAAAAATGAAGGCTGGGATGTTAAATCATTTCATAATGGACTTTCTGCAGTTGAAGTAATTGGGGAAAAACCCGATATCTGGGTTTTAGATATTATGTTACCAGATATTGATGGTTTTGAACTGATTGATAAGATAAAGGCCAATAATCCAGAAATACCGGTCATCTTCATTTCAGCCCGTGATGAGGATTTAGATCGCATTACTGGTTTGGAAAAAGGTAGTGATGATTATATTGCCAAACCTTTTTCTCCCCGCGAGTTAGTAATTAGGATTAAAAAGATATTTAAAAGAATCTATGGAGATCAAGAAGAAAAACAAGATATCCAATATGGGAATTATATTGTAGATGTGCAAAGTAGAGTGGTCAAGACAAAAGATAATAAAGAAGTTATTGACTTAACTTCCCGCGAATTTGATCTTTTAATCTTTTTTCTAAAAAATATTTCACATGCCTTAACCCGTGAACAAATTTTAAATAATGTCTGGGGTAGAGATTACTTCGGATCAGACCGGGTTGTAGATGATTTAATAAGACGATTAAGGAAAAAACTGCCTGACTTAAAGATAGAAACAATTTATGGTCATGGTTATAGGTTGGTGCAAAAAGATGAAGTTTAACTTCAAAGATAAACCTCTTTCTTTTCAGATATGGATAATTCTAGGTTTAATTTTAGGTGGTACTGCAATTATTTTATCCATAATAATCCCTATAATATTAAGGTCTTCTTTTACGAGAGAAACTTTTGCACGTCTAGAAGATGCTCAGGAATATCTTTTAAATTACGGTAATTTAAGAGATGAATTATTCGAATACTTTCCGATCTTTCCGGAACGAGAAGAGTTTCGTAGTCCTTCTTTCAGGATTGTGAGGCATACTCTAATAACAAAAGAGGGGATGATGATCGGAGGAACTACTCCCGTCCAATATGGTAGTATATTTGTAGAAAATGCCCTTTCACAGACGGCTGATACAAGCAATTATCAAGAAAAATTAGAAAACAGGGTACTTTTTTATAGGATTAATAAAATTGAACTCAGTAACCATCCCTATTTTTTAGTTTCATATATTTCAGGTACTTATCGGGATAACTTAGTGGAAGCCATATTTAATCAAATACTTAAATTATTGTTAATTATTTCAGTTGTTACCTGGCTTGCTTCCTTACTTTTAGCTCGATATCTAACTAGGCCTTTAAAAAGATTAGAAAACAAAGTAAAAAATATTGCTAATAAGAAATGGGATATAGAAGTTGATTTGCAAAGAGAAGATGAGATCGGTAAATTAGGCAAGACTATTGATTGGATGCGTAAACAGTTAGTTGAAAGAGATGAAAAACAGCAGGAATTCTTACAAGAAGCATCTCATGAATTGAAAACACCGATCATGGTAATCAGAAGCTATATTCAATCCTTAATGGACGGTATTATTCCAAAAGAAGAAATGGATAATACCTTACAAAATATAGAAGATGAAACCTTTAAGATGGAAGAAAGAGTCCGTTCCTTACTTAATATTACAAAAATGGACCATCTTTCTAATCAGTCCTTAAAGGTGGAAGAAGTTAATTTAAAGGACATTGTCCTTAAAAAAGTGAATAGATTTGAATGGAGAAATGTGGATATTGATTGGGAATTAAATCTAGAAGATATTGAATGTATATGTGATAAAGAAAAATTAGAAGTTGTAATGGATAATATATTTGATAATCAATTAAAATATGCTGCTAATAAAGTAACCGTTGATTTATATAAAGAAAATGATAACATCATGATAAGAGTCTTTAATGATGGTCCCCCCATTGAAAAAGAAAATAAAGAAAAGATATTCCAAAAATTCCAAAAAGGTAAAGATGGTGAATTTGGATTAGGACTTGCAATTTCTAAATTTATATTAGAACTACATGATGGTGAAATCTGGGTTAAAAATGAAGACAAAGGAGCAGCCTTTTATATAAAAATACCTCATCAACAAAAATAGAATATTTTAACAAATAATGACCGCTGAGAGGCGGTCATTTTATAATTAAGCGATATGCAAATTTATAAAAAGATCATTCTACTAAATCTTTATTAGCATAATAATTTGAAAGAACTATAAAAACTCCCATAATAGCAAAGCCAAAAATCATAGCACTAAGAGCTGTTATTAATAAAATTGAAAGGCTTAATAGATTATATGTACCATCTAAATAAAGGATTGTGTTTCTTATAGAAATGAATGTTCCAAATAAGAGTCCAAATGTTATATTACCTAAAATAATATACTTAATAAATTTTTTACGTTCTGTCTTACTTTCAGGTAAAGAAACAATTCCTCCAAAGGCTGATCTTAAAATAAAATATAAGCCCCCTATAGCTAAGATACTAAATTCTACTTTATATTCAGATAGGCTTATGCCACTCAAAAGATTCCTATAGATTATAATGCCCGAAAGCATAAGAGACATGATAGCAAAAGATTCAAATCCATATTTATAAAGCAATCTTTTTATCCGTTCATCGTTATTAATATTTTTAAATAGTTTATTTATCATTTTTATCATCCTTCCAAAAAAGGTCATTCAAAGTTTTATCCAATGTTTTAGATATATCAATACATAAACTGATGGTAGGATTATACTTGCCGTTTTCAATGAGTCCAATGGTCTGTCTAGTAACTCCCACCTTATCAGCTAACTCTTTTTGAGTTAAATCTTTTTGTGCCCTAGCAGCTTTTAATTTTAAATTTTTCATTCAATACAAATCGCTCCTTTCAAAAAGTGCTAAATCTTAAATAATCATACTCTATATCTTACAAAATGTCAAGTATATATTGCATAAAGTTATAAAAAAGTTGCAAAATATAAAAAAAGCCAAAAATATAAAGGACTTTATTTAGAAAAAAAGAATTGTAATATAAGTAAATAAAAAGAAGGTGAAAAAATGTGGAATAGAGCTGATTTGAAAGCTAAAGCAAAAAGTATTTTAAAAGGTAATTATTGGCCGGCATTTTTAGTTAGTTTTCTTATTTTAATTACCGGAGGCAGTCATAATAGGGGAGAATTTCAAAGTTCAAGCGGCAGTTCTGGCGGTGGAGCTATACTCAATATTGACTTTGAAATATTTTTCCTATTTGCACTAGGAGTAGTTGTTTTAATTCTTTTAAGATTATTTATAGGATACTTTTTAGAAGTAGGGGGAAGAAAATATTTTATTGAATTAACCGAAGGTAAATCTAATCTTGGTTATCTAGGTTATGTGTTTAAACAGGGAAGTTATATGAATGTATTTAAAGCTATGTTTATGAGAACTATTTATCTAATATTATGGACATTATTATTAATTATCCCCGGAATTATTAAGTATTATGCATACAGGTTAGTTCCTTATCTATTAGCTGAGAACCCAGAATTAGGCCCTAAAAGAGCTATCCAATTGAGTCAGGATATGATGAAGGATGAGAAGTTAAAGGTCTTTGTCTTAGATATATCTTTTATTGGTTGGTTTATCTTAGGAGCCCTATTTTTAGGAATTGGTGTATTATTCGTTCAACCATACTATGATGCAACTAATGCTGAATTATACATTAAATTAAGGGAAAAAGCATTAGAAAATAATCTAACTACTGCGGAGGAATTAAGGTTAAGTAGTTAAAAGGTAACATAAAATATATACACAAATGGGCAGATTAAATATCTGCCCATTTTGTTTGCAAAAAATTCAATTATGTAGTTTGCAAAAAATTCAATTATGTAGTTTTAAAGTTTAACCTATATAATAAGCCGGCTGTAAATAGCAGTATTGCACTTGTTAAATAGAGGAAAGATAAGGTTAACCCTACATCTAAAAAGATTAATGTCAATGGCCCAAAAGCAGCTCCTAGATCAACGGCAGTAGTAAAACCGGCCATCCGATTGGAAACTGAAGATTTTTGAAATTTATTGACTTCTATATAAAGGATTATGATTAAGAAGGCAGTGTTTATAAATAGAATTAAGGGTATAATAATAGCTATAAAACCATTTTGAATAAAGACTAATAAAGACATTAAAATAGCATGTAAATAAAATGCATAGTCCAATAGTTTATGAGTAGAGTGTTTATCAGCAGTATTACCTAAAAAAGGACTTAATATTAGTTCAAATAAAGACTGAGTAGAGAGTATTATGCCGTTTAAAGTTGCAATACCGATAACTATACCAAAGACCAGCAAATTTTCTCCAAAAATATTTTTTAGATATAGCCCATAACTAGAATTAATTAGACCAAGGCCAGTGAAGTTAAGAGCAAAACCCATAAACATTAAGATAAACATCTTGAAGTCAGTAATTAATTCTAATAAATGGGTCTTGGACGCTGGAACAAATTCTTTTTCTTTGCACTTATTAAGATCTTCTTTTTGGTTTTTACTAAAAATGAAAAAGAGAGAAAGCCCAGTGAGGGCTGCCAAAATATAGGCACTCCCACTCATACTAAACATATCAGTTAGATAGCCACCTAAAATCATCCCTACCATATAGCCGGAACGTGACATAGAACGAAATATCCCGGACAATTTACCCTGCATATTTTCAGGTAGTCCAGAATCAAAGATGATCAGAAGGGCTTTTAATCTAAGCAAAGAATAGACTATACCCCAGAGCAGTCTTAAAATCAAAAACTGCCAAAAAAGTTCAAAATAACCGTAGGAGAAGGTTATAAGGATTGAAAAGATGACTGCCATTTTAAATGGTACATTTCTACCGAATTTCTTATATAAATCAGCTGCCCAAAAGTTAGAAAAGAGTCTTATAAATCTATTAGCTGCTAATATAATACCTAGTTGTGCTCCGCTAAAGGCAAAAAGTTCAATCCGAGTGGGTAAAACGGTATAAAGCATGGCATCCCCTAACAGGCATAAACCAATTGCAGCAAAAATTTTTAATGAGTTTTTATTTTTAGAGATTGTAGTTGAAAGGGTTGTCAACTGTTTTCCCCCTCATTTGGTAATTTATATATTAATTATATAATAAATTGGCTGGAGTATTAGCCTCCAAATAATTATAGATTATATTAGAGGTATTAACTCCAGCCGATTTGTCTTATTAAATATATTAAAAATTAAACTCTATTTTTAAGTTAAAATTAAAATTATTATCATTATTGTCGTCATTATCATCAACTTCGTCATCGTCTTCTTCATCATCTTTGTAATCATCATCTGCTTGATAATTTTCTTTTAATTCTCTATAAAGTCTTTTCGAGTCAATAGGGCGACCTTGCCCTTCTTTTTTAATTTCACGGCCGGTATAGAAGTTTTTATAGTAATATTCATATTTATTGGTTACCATATGAACAGACAGTTTTTCTTCTATTTGTTTGCTTTTATAAAAATACTCATACTTATTTTGTTTAACTTCTATTTTTTCTTCAATATCTCTGGCTTTATTTCTATAGTAGTATTCATATTTGCCAGGATTTAATTCTACTTTTTCTTCAATATTCTTTGTTTTGAATTTATTCTTATATTTTTTTCTATCTAAGGGTACCTGCATTCTTTCCCTGTTTGGTCTTCTTAATCTAATAACTTTATCATCAAACATGACCGGTGGTAGACCGAAATATATGCTAAGTTCACGCCAATTATAGCTTTGCTGCATTAAATAATTAAATTGATCTCTAGTAAGGGTCCGATCTGCATTTGAATAAAAATATAATATTGTACTTAAATTATCATTTGAAATATCAAATTTAGCAAAATAGTCTAATTCGTCTTTATCTACATTAAATAATTTTATAAAAAAGTCAAAGTCCAATTCAGAAGAAGCAGTTAAACTAAAAGATAAAAGGAATACAAATATAAATGTTATGGTAAATATTTTATATTTAGCCATTAATTTCACCTTCTTATTTATTTTTCTTGCTATATATATTATTATATACTTAAGACAACGTTATATCAATCAATTTAACTATATCTAATAAGGGGTGATAAATGATGAAGGAAGAAGTTATAAGTTTAAAAAATGGTATTGAGATGAATGTTAAATATAATAAAAAAGATAAACCCACAATTTTATTTTTACACTTTGGATCTGGTAATTTACATATGTGGAGTGGAGTAATCCCCCATTTTAAAGATAGGTATCAGATAATCTCATCTGATTTTCGCGGTCATGGTAAAAGTTCTAAACCCAAACAAGGTTATCATATAGAAGATATGGCAGAAGATATTGAACTTTTATTACAAGAACTTAATATAGATAACTATTATATAGTAGGTAGTTCTTTAGGGGCAGAGGTGGCAGCTGTGTTAGCTGCTAATAATCCTCAAAGTGTAATAGCAACTGTTAACGAGGGGGCTCTATATAATGAATTTGGTGAATATGGACTACAAAATGGTGATGAAGAAGATATAGAACAGAAAATAACTGAAAAACTGCAAGATGTAGAAAAAAGAAAAGAGGAAACTTACAAAACTAAAAGAGAATATATAGAAACACAGGCTCGTTTTTTCCAGAGAGCTGGTTTATGGAATGAATATTTTGAAGAGTATATAAAAAATAATATCTGTCAAAATGAAGAAGGTAGATATACTTCCTGTTATCCAATTCATGTTTCAAAACAGTACATGAAAAATTACTATCATTTTAAATTTGATAAATATTATAAGAAAATTAACTGTCCCATCCTCTTTCTACCAAGTAAAAGTGAATGGGATAAAGAGAAAATTAAAAAGGCCACAGAAGAGTTTGGGAAAATGGCCGGCAGCTATGAAATTAAAATACTGCCAGGTTTTGTGCATGCTTATGGGTGGATGAAAATGCCTACGCAAATATCTAAAGTGGTATTAGATTTTATACAAAAACATTAAAATCAAAAATAAAATAAAAATACAATCATTGTCAGCACAGGGTTCTTAACACCTGTGCTTATTTTTTTTGCAAAAAAATATAAAAAGCACTTGACAAATAAGAGGAAATAATATTATAATAATAGTGCATTAGATAAGTAGTGCACTAAAACAATATGAAAGGAGGACGAACATGAATATAGATTTTAATGCGTCCAAACCTATATATGAACAGGTTATTGAAGAAATTAAAAAACAAATTGCCCGCGGCGAAATAAAACCTGGAGATAAATTACCCTCGCAAAGGGAACTTGCTAAAGATATCCAGGTTAATCCCAATACCATACAACGGGCATATAGAGAAATGGAAATTTTAGACCTTGTGGAGACAAAAAGAGGCAGAGGAACATTTATAAAGGATGATGATAAAGTGATTAAAGAGATTAATAAACAAATGGCTCAATCAGCCGTACAAAAGTTTATCGATGAAATGGTTTCAATTGGTTTTGAAAAACAAGAAATTGTTGAACTTCTAAAAAGAGAGTTCGAGAGGAGGATAAAAAATGACTGAAAATGCTGTAAAAGTAAGTAACTTAACTAAAAAGTATCCAAGTGCACTTGCTCTTGATAATATTGATGTTGTATTTCCCCAGGGACAGATCACAGGTTTAATTGGACCAAACGGAAGTGGTAAATCAACATTATTAAAAATAATTTCCGGTCTGGTAGTACAAGATTCTGGTTTAGTAGAAATTACAAATATGGAAGGTAGAAAATTAATGGAACAAATTGCTTTTTTACCAGAATTAAACCACTTATATGACTGGTTTACAATAAAAGAGGCAATTGACTTTTTTAATGAACAATATAATGATTTTAGTGTTAAAAAGGCAGAAGAATTAGTTGAATTTATGAACTTAAAGATGAGTCAAAAGATTAAAACCCTATCCAAAGGAATGGTGGGTAGATTAAAATTAATTTTAGTCCTTGCTAGAAATGCCCCATTATTAATACTTGATGAACCATTAGCGGGAATTGACCCAAATTCAAGGGCAAGAATCTTAGAAAGTTTAATCAGTGAATATGAAGCTGATTTTCAATCAATCATAATTTCTACACATGAAGTTGTAGAAGCAGAAAGATTTTTTGATCATGTTGTATTTTTAGAAAATGGTAAGGCAATCTTAAAAGGTAATACAGACGATTTAAGAGCCGAAAGAAATAAATCGGTACAAGAACTTGTAAGGGAGGTATTCAAATGAGAAGCTGGATATCATTATTTAAAAAAGAAATTAGAAGTATGTTATTTACCATCCTGGTATCAGTACTGTTAGTATCAGCTTGGGAAATATATTTAATAACAAGAATGGACGTTTGGCCGATGGGATTAACATTTGGACTGGGATTTATACCTTTTGCAATCTTTCCTTTAATTATGTTAGTCCAGGGTTATCAAAGCTTTAGGCAGGAATGGAAAAACAACACAATATATTTATTAAAATCTTTACCGAGAAGTGGTTATGAGATATTATCAGCTAAGTTAGCTTCCAGTTCCTTAGTATATATAGTATTAACACTTTATACATTTGGATTACACATGTTTTTCCACTGGAGTCAACTTAAGATCTTAATGGGTGAGTTACCAGAAGCAGTAAACAGTAGTTATTCAACCAGAATGTTAATCTTAGGAATTATCACTTATATCGTAGTAGGAATTGTACCTTATATTCTAAGTCAGTTTTCCTATCTAGTAAGTTGTTTTTACAGTAAGTTTAGATGGCTTGTCAGTATAGTAGTATTTGCTTTAAGCCATTATGTATTAGTGAGATTAGGTGGTTTTGTGGCTAGATTGTTTAACTGGCTGCCAGATATACCGGTAGATGTAATGTGGTCAAGTCCTTATGGTGAAGAAATAGCTACAATATATTTAGGTAGTGGACCGATTGTAGCCGCAGTTCTAATATTAATTGGATTCTTTATGACAGGATCCTGGATATTAGAAAAACAATTAGATGTTTAGGAGTGATTAAAATGCAAAGAAAAAAGATAATAGCCTTGATTTTGATTGCACTAGTTGCCATCATGATCATTGATTTTAGAATAAATGATGAAGATGCAGTAGCAGACTTTTTTATGCAGTTTGAAACAGAATCAATTAAGAATATAAGTAATATGCAAAATGTAGCATTAAATGATGAAAGAAGAAGCCCACAAGCGATAAGAAAATCAAGTTTTAGTTATAATGCTTCCGATCTGGAGAACTTTATAATAGATAACCCGGTAGGTTCAGTTGATATACAGGGACATGATAAAGATACTATCGAAGTCACTTATGAAGTCAAGGTATATTCAAGCAGTAAAGAAGCTGCCGAAGAATTTGTAGAAAAAATAGGTATAATATATGGAGAACCCAATGGAACTTTTGAGCTTGAAGTCCAGGCTCCAAGACCAAAGCCAACCAATATCAGAGCATTTGAAGTAGACTTTGATATATTAGCCCCTAAGGATTTATATATTAAACTTGCAAACAGGTACGGCAATGTTAAGGTACAAAACTTTATTAACGGCCTTGATTTAGAAGCAAAGTATAACTCAACAATAGTTAATTTTGTAAAAGGAGATATAGAAATCAATAATGAATATGGAAGTTTAAATATATCTGATTTAGATGGGAAAATATATATAGATACTTCATATAACCAGAATAATTTTAGAAATATTCAGGGATCATTAAGAATTGATACCGCCTATACTGATAATCGTCTTGAAGATGTGTATGCAGATACAGAGCTAAGAGGTAGATATGGCGGTGGAAGGTTTGAAAATCTAAAAGGAGATCTTGATTTAGATATTAGATACATGGGATTAGACCTACTTGATATAGAAGGTGCTATAACTGGCAGTATGGAATATGGAGAAATATCAATTGAAAGTTTAAGCAATGATTTAGATGTAACTTCCAGGTATGCAGATTTAAAAGTCTGGATGGTAGAAGACTTAAGAGATTTAAATGTAGATGTAAGAACCAGATATGGGAATTTAAGATCGGATTTAAGCCTCTCTAAAACAAAAGAAGACAGTACTGAAATGATAAACGGTCAAATTGGAGCCGGTACAACTGATTTAAAGATCGATGCTCGACACGCTGATGTTCAGTTAGTATATGAAAATTAATATAGATTAGAGCCCATCTGAGAAGATGGGCTTTCATTATTTTAAAGGGTTTTTGTATATATTATTGAATTTAGATAATACGAAATAAAATGTTAGGGGTGAACAAATTGAACAGATGTGGATGGGCGGATGGCAGTGAGATGTATATAAACTACCATGATAAAGAATGGGGAGTTCCAGTTTTTGATGATAAAATTCTATTTGAATTTTTAACCTTAGAAACTGCCCAGGCTGGTTTAAGCTGGTCAACGATATTAAAAAGAAGAAACAATTATAAAAAAGCTTATGATAACTATAATATTAAAAAAGTAGCTAACTATAGTAAACAAAAAAGAGAAGAACTTTATAATAATGAAGGTATAATTAGATATAAACTTAAAATAGATGCATCAATAAATAATGCAAAACGTATTTTAGAGATTCAAAATGAATACGGTAGTTTCAGCCGTTATCTCTGGTCATTTACTGATTATAAACCAGTTATAAACAAGTGGCAAACTTTATCAACCGTACCAGCTGAAACTGAATTATCAAAAACAATAGCTGAAGATTTAAAGAAAAAAGGTTTTAAGTTTGTAGGTTCAGTAACTATTTATGCTTTCTTACAGGCGGTAGGCATTGTGAATGATCATTTAGTTGATTGTTTCAGGTATCAGCAGGTCATAGATTATTATAGTAAGCAGGTAAAAGAGATTGATTATCTCCAAGAAATTTGATTTAATATATTAAAAATAACTAGCCTATTTAATATATAAATTAGTAAAAATTTGTTATAATAACATTAGTAACAATAAAAAGAAAGTAAAAGGGGGTATTTTTATGGGGAATTTAATTGAATACAGTAAAAAAGAAGAAATTGCCAATGCTATAACCCATGGACTCGGCATTGCTTTTGGAATTTTCGCACTTGTATTTTTAATTTTAACTCATTATAAAACGACTGATGTCTATGGTTTGGTGAGTTATATAGTATATGGTGTTTCTCTTATCATACTTTATCTATCTTCAACTTTATACCACAGTATACCAATAAAAAAGGCTAAAATACACCTCCGAAGGCTGGACCATGCTTCCATATTTATTCTAATTGCAGGGACCTATACCCCAATTTCAATGGTTGCTTTAAGAGGTAAATTAGGCTGGACTATTCTGATTACAATTTGGTCGATAGCTTTATTAGGTATAATATTTAAAGTCTTTTTTATCAATAAGTTCAAGATATTAAGTGTAATAATGTATCTTGCAATGGGTTGGCTGATTATCTTTGCAATAAAGCCTTTGATAGTTGCTTTAAGTACAAAAAGCTTAGTTTTTTTGATAATTGGAGGCCTATTTTATACAGTCGGCATTTTATTTTATGCCTTACAAAGTGTTGGCTTTAAATACAGCCATTCGATCTGGCATCTATTTGTATTAGCAGGTAGTATCTTTCATTTTATAATGATTTATCTATTAAACTAACAGGTGATATTAATGGAAAAAGAAAATTTGCTTAAATTATTACAAAAAGAGCCGTTAACGAATATGGGTATTATTGGTTTTGTTGAAAATAATCCCATTAAAGCGGTCTATAATCAGGGGGATACATATATAATTTTAGGAGATAGTGATCATCTCTGGGCTTATCTTTATGGGAGAAAGCCTAATGAACTTAAAGAAATGCTCAACACAATAGAGGTTCCTACTAAATATTTTGCTAATATTGAAGACTGGATGTTACCAATTCTTACTGATGGACGAGAAGTTGAATGGAAATTAAATACAAGACGGTATTATTTTCCTGAAAATATTGAGATAAAAGAACCGGTTCATGATGTCGATAACTTAAATAAAAAAGATATAGAAGTAATACTAAAACATTCTCATTATTCGGAATATCTAACTCGTAAATTAATTAAAGAGAGAATAGAAGGGGGTCTTTCAGCTGCTATTCGAGAATATGGTAAATTAGTGGCCTGGGGGTTAACCCATGATGATAAATCGCTCGGCTTTTTACATGTCATAAAAGAATATAGGAATAAGGGCTATGCCCAAGATATCGGAAGATCTCTGATTAATAAAAAAAGAGAGTTAAATGAAGTTGCCTATATTAATATCGAACCTGATAACTATAAATCCATAAACTTATCAGAAGGAATGGGTTTTAAATATGACCGGAATATTAGTTGGGTTAAATTTAAGTGAATAAATTATATTATATGTAATTATATTAAGTGGAGTGGATAAAAAAATGGTTAAGTTGACTGAATTGAGTTTAAAGGATGGTAGAGAAGTATATAATATGTTACAGGAGATAGCCAAAGAAGAAAATGGTTTTCATAACAGTGCCAAAGGATTATCTTTTGATGAATTTAAAACCTATTTAAAGGCTAACAAAAAAATGTCTGAGGGTAAAGATTTACCCGAAGGATATGTTCCTCAAACCCTTTACTGGTTATGGGTAGAAGACAAACCGATGGGCATGGCTAAACTCAGACATTATCTTACAGAAACATTAAGAGAAAAAGGTGGACATGCAGCCTATGCTGTAAGAAAATCAGCACGTGGCAAAGGTTATGGCAAATTAATTTTAAAAGAATTAATTAAAAAAGCAAAAGAAAAAGGGATTAACGAACTACTCTTAACAGTTGATGATGTTAATACTCCATCTCGAAAAATAATAGAGGCTAATGGGGGAGAGTTGGACAAGATTAAAGATGGTGAGTGTTACTACTGGATTAAAAACATCTAAAAGGCAAGTGGGGTGTTAAGATGAGTAAAGAATATATGGAAGTTTTTGTAGAAATTCCAAAAGGTAGTAATAATAAATATGAGTATGATAAAGAAAAAGGTGCTTTTAGATTAGATAGAGTCCTATATTCACCAGTCTATTATCCGGCTGATTATGGATATATTGAAAATACCTTAGCAGATGATGGGGATGCCCTTGATGCTATGGTTTTAACAACCTTTCCCACTTTCCCAGGTTGTATCATTGAAGCGCGCATCATCGGTATGTTTATTATGGAAGACGAAAAGGGGAGAGATGAAAAAATACTGGGAGTACCGGTTGGTGACCCTAGGTTTGATAATATTGATTCTATAGAGGATTTAGAATCACATATCTTAAAAGAATTTCAACATTTCTTTGAAGTATATAAAGATCTTGAAGAGAAAAAAGTTAGTATAGAAGGTTGGGCAAATATTAAAGAAGCAGTTAAAGTTATTAAAAAGGCTAAAGAAAATTATCAAAAAATAAACTAGAGGTGATATAAATGAAAGTAATAGGTGTTTTAGGAAGCCCTGTTAAAAGAGGAACTAACAGTCTTTTACAAAAATCATTAGATACCTTATCAGAGGCTGGTATTGAAACAGAATTGCTACATATTACAGACTATAACTTACAGTTCTGTCAAGGCTGTAATACCTGTCTAAGAGAAGGTAGATGTGTAATTGAAGATGACCTGACTAAAATAGGAGATAAGTTAATTGAGGCAGATGGAATCATTTTAGCTTCTCCTTCTTATTTTGGTTCACCAACAGCTCAACTTAAAAATTTAATGGACCGCAGCCGTTACCTTAAGATGCAGGACCATAAATTAAAAAACAAACTTTTAGGAGTGATTTCTTCTTCTGGTCTTAATCAGGGTGGAGGTCAAAGTACAATAGAAGATATAAATCGATTCGGTTTAACTCACGGGATGCTTATCATAGGACCAGCTGCTACACCCCAAACCGATGCTAATATGGTAATTGGTACCTCTGAAACTGAGGAAGGCTGGCAGCGGGTTAAAGATGATAAAAAAGCAATGAAATTAGCTGGAAATCTCGGTACAAGAATGGCAGACCTTTTAGAACAATTAAATTAAATAATTCAGCAAACCATCCCTGCTTAAACCGGCAGGGATTTTTTTATCATTATTAAAAAACAAAAATATTTCTTTAAATTTGTTAAGAAGTATTGTAGAATATATTATAAAGAGTTGTGAAATTATTAACTATTATAAATAATAGTTTAATAATAATAATAATTTAATGATGATGGGATTGAGTTAGTTGAAAATAAAAGAAATAAAAGCAAAAGTACCCCTTTATAAACACAAAAAAAGAGGTTTACCTTATGACTTTGATTTAAATATCTATCGAGGCTGTTCACATGGTTGTATTTACTGCTATGGAAGAAAGAGCCATCAGTATTTAGGTTCTGATAATTTTGAAGAAGAAATCTTTGTAAAAACTAATATTGCTGTAAAACTAGATGAGCATCTAGCTGAAAATAATATAAGAGATCAAATTATCAATATTGGAGGAGTCTGTGATGCTTATCAAGAACTAGAAGAAGAATATAAACTGATGCTGGAAGTTTTAAAAGTACTAATCAAACATCAACAGCCCACTATCATCACAACTAAATCGGATTTAATAACAAGAGATTTAGATTTAATTGCAGAACTTTCTAATTCAGCTGAGTATGTTAATATAGCCTTGACCATAACTAATATAAAAAAAGAAGTTACAAAAAAATTAGAACCTAATACAAGTTTACCTTTAGAAAGATTTAATGCTCTTAAAAAATTAAAAGGTAAAAGTATGTATACAGCTTTGCATTTTATGCCTATTTTACCTTATTTTTCGGATGATAAAGAAAGTTTAGGACAAATAACAGCCTGGGCAGCTGAAGCTGAAGTAGACTATATGTTAACCGGCATGCTTTATCTTACGAAGAATATAAAGCCGAGATTTTATCAGTTTTTAGAAAATAATTTTCCTGAATATTTACCTAAGTATCAAAAATTGTATAAAGGCGGCGGAGCTGATAAAAATTATAAAGCACAAGTACATAATTATCTAGCTAAGATGAGGGCTAAATATAATGTGAATAACAGTTATGCAAAATTTTTACCTAAAAATAACAAAGGGTGATTAAATGCAAAAAGCAAAAAATAAATTAATCAATTTCTTTATTATAACAATCATATTATCATGGTCTTTGTGGATATTAGCTATTTTAATAAATAAAAACATTATTAGTATAGGAATTAGTACAAATCTATTAAATATTATGGGAGCATTTATTCCTTCTTTAATGGGCATATATCTTATGTACAGTGAAAGTAATAAGGAAGGTTTTTTAAAGTTTTTAAAAAAAGGAATTGAATATAAGTTTGAAATTAAATATTATTTGTATCTATTTATTTTTCCTTTAATACTATTTTTATCATATATAATCTCACAAACATTTTTTAACCTTAATATAGAAAATAGTTTATTAAATCAACCCAAGATGATTCCAATTGCTTTTATATATATATTATTTTTGGGCGGACCTTTAGGAGAAGAATACGGCTGGCGTGGTTTTGCATTACCTAGATTAAATATGATTTTTAAACCGCTTTATTCCAGTATAATATTAGGTTTTATTTGGTCGATCTGGCACCTACCTTTATTTTTTATAGAAGGTAGTGTCCAACAAGGCATTAATTTTTTTGGTTACACTATTTTTACAATCTTGATTTCTGTTATATTTACGATTCTTTTTATTAAAACAGGGGGCAGTATCTTATCAGCTATTCTTTTACATACTATGACTAATTTGTCTTGGGGAATGTTCCCTGTTTTTAATCATCTGTATGCAAGTATTCTGCTACTAGTATTTTTAACTACTGCAACAATATTTTTAACTTATATTAACAGGGATATTATGGTTTAAACTAAATTAGTATAGTAGGGGTGATAAAAATGGTTTATTCTACTAGAAAGATAGATAATCAATTTGTAACAGAAGAGAAGATTGAAGTAGGTGAAATACCTTGTTTAAGGTTTTTTCCTAACAATTTTAAAGATAAATTACCAACAATAATTTATTACCATGGTTGGTCTTCTAATAAAGAGTTTCAAAGGTTTAAGGCAAATATTATGGCTGCTTATGGTTATCAGGTAATAGTACCTGATTCTATACATCATGGAGAAAGAAAACCTGTAAATCATGAAGAGGAAGGTAGCTTAGAAAAGTATTTACTTAAAACAATTGTTACTTCCATAAAAGAAGCACCTCTATTAATAGATTATACAAAAGGATTAGAAAGTACAGATAAAGATAGAATTGGCATAATGGGTACTTCTATGGGTGGCTTTATATCTTCTGGAATATTTGTCCAAGAGCAAATATTTAAAACCTTAGTAGTATTAAATGGGGCTTCAGCCTGGAATAAGCTGGAAGCTTTTGATCAAAAAGAACATTCAGATCAGTATTGGAACTATCGAAATGAATTGATTAAATATAATCCGACTGATCATCTAGAACTTTTAAATGATAGGCCGGTACTTTTATTACATGGGGATAGTGATACTTCTGTACCGATTGAGGCCCAGAGGTACTTTTATAAAAAAGCAGTCAAATATTATGATAACAAAAACCGAATTGAATTAGTAGAAGTGCCAAGAATGGATCATTATATCAGTACAGGGATGTTAGAAAATGCGATTGCATTTAATGAAGATTATTTAAAACAATAAGGAGAGTGTAATTTATGCCATCTTATGGAATTCCAACAGGCATAACTAATTTAATATTATTTTTAATAGTAGTAATCGCAAGACGCTTAATTTCAAAAGAAGGGATAAGTTCCTTTTTAATTAGTAGACCAAAAAAAAGATGGAAGCTATTTTTTGAAGGTGGTTTAGTAGGCTTTATTTTAATTTTAGTATATGTTTTTATGACTATATTATTTGGAGTAGGTGAGCTGAGTTTTAATATAAATATAACAACGGATTATATATTTATCTTACTTTCTTATCTATTTGGCTTTGCCGCTGTAGCAATCTTTGAAGAATCATTATTTAGAGACTATCTGTTATTAAAGATCAAAAGTAAATATTCTGCTACAGAAGCAGTATTTTTATCTTCGTTACTTTTTGGTTTAGTTCACATCATAAGTTATATAACAATTGGTACAATAGCAGTTTTAGGATTATTTAATGCCTTTTTAATTGGAGTTCTTTTATCAATTATTGTAATAGCTACTCATTCCATTCTTTGGGCTTTAGGCTTTCATTTGGTCTGGAACTTAACCCAAACCATGTTTTTAGTCCCTAAACAAGGTGGGATTGAGTTAAAGATAGAGAAAGGTATTTTGGCTGGTACAGAACTAGTTCCAGAAGCTGGTATAATTGTGACTTTGGTCCTAATAATATTGGCTATATATATGCTAAATAGATTTGACTGTGCCCATATTATGCCGAAATCAATTGGGAAGGGCTGAGAGGGTTAAATGATAATAGCCAGGTATGGTTATCAAATTAATTTTATTTTTTTGAATTTATAAAATAGATATCTTAAAGAATAATTAAGTTGAAAACTACGGCTATTTGCTTAAACTTAAAGGGGGTATTAAGATTGACCGAAAAAGATAAGATGTTAAACGGTGAGTTCTATAATCCCATGGATACTGAGCTGGTAACGGATAGAATGGAAGCCCGCAAACTATTATATAGCTTTAATAATTCAAAACCTTCGGACGGTATACGTAGAAAAGAGACCATTAAACAACTTTTTGGTAAAACAGGTGCTAAAATATATATAGAACCACCTTTTCGCTGTGATTACGGCTATAATATTGAAGTAGGAGAAAATTTTTATGCTAACTTTGACTGTGTAATACTTGATGTAAATAAAGTGATCATGGGTGATGATGTCCAGTTAGGACCGGGTGTACATATATACACAGCAGTTCATCCTACCGACCCTGAAGAAAGAATGTCAAAAACCGAATATGGTGAAGAGATAGAAATTGGTAATAATGTCTGGATTGGGGGAGGCGCCATCATTTGTTCGGGAGTTAAAATCGGTTCGAATACTACTATTGGAGCCGGAAGTGTAGTAACCAAAGATATTTCAGAAAATGTACTAGCAGTTGGTAATCCCTGTAAAGTAATTAAAAAATTTGACTAGGAGAGAAAATAATGAGTGAAAAAGATATTATAGAAAGATCTGATAAGGTTTATACAAGAAAGATATTAAAAGAAGAATTTAAAAAAATTGGTTTAATAGAAGGCATGCATATTATAGTTCATTCATCTTTAAGTAAAATAGGTTGGGTCACAGGGGGAGCAGTATCAGTTATCCAGGCTTTAATGGATGTAATCACTAAAGAGGGCAATATTATAATGCCAGCTCATTCCGGTGATTATTCAGATCCCATTCATTGGTCCAATCCACCAGTACCAGAGGAGTGGATTGATGATATTAAAGAAAACATGCCTGCTTTTAGAAAGAAAGTAACTCCCACAAGAGGTATCGGAATAATACCTGAAATATTTAGAACTTTTCCCGATGTAAAAAGAAGTTATCATCCTTGTTTTTCTTTTACAGCCTGGGGTAAAGATGCTGATTATATAACAAGTGAACACAGTCTAAATTATGGTTTGGGAGATGATTCTCCTTTGGGAAAGTTATATGAATTAGATGGCTATGTATTATTAATAGGTGCTGATTATGATCGCAATACTTCCTTTCATTTATCAGAAATAAGGTCAGGAGTTAGAGATGATTTTGCAAATGGAGCTCCAATCCTTGTTAAGGGAAAAAGAGTTTGGAAAGAGTTCAAAGATATAGAGTTTGCTTCTGATGTATTTAATAAAATAGGGGAGGCCTTTGAAAAAGAGAATGATATAATTAAAGGTAAGATTGGGCTGGCAGATACTAAATTATTTAAGCAGAGAACAGCTGTAGATTTTGCCAAAAAATGGCTTTTAGAACATAATTAAGAATCCAATAGAGGAGGGAGCAGTAGATGGCCGTCAAAAAGATTTATCAATTAGGTAGTGAAGTTTTAAGGAAAAAATCTAGAGAAGTAGAGAAGTTTGATGAAGAGTTAAAAGCAAAAGTACAAGATTTAAAAGATACTCTTTTTAACTTTCAAAAAGAGTTTGGCATAGGGAGAGCGATAGCAGCACCCCAAATTGGTTATCACCAAAAAATAGTATATTACCAACAAGGAAATAAAAAATTATTAATGGTTAATCCTGAAATAATTGAAAAAAGTGAAGAACAGTTTGCGGTTTGGGATAGCTGTTTTAGTTTCCAAGTAGCCTTTTTTGTTAAAATTAAAAGAGCTAAAAAGATTAAGGTTAGATATCAGAGTATAGATGGCAGAGAATTTATTGAAGATTTTGTAGGAGATTTATCTGAACTATTCCAACACGAAATAGATCATTTACATGGAATTCTGGCTACTGATCATCTAGAAGGTAATAATAATATAATAATGAGAGAGTTCTGGGAAAAAAAGTATCGATAAGGAGGTTGTTAAGACAATGGAATTTACCTATAAAGCAATTGGTTATGTTCATAGTCCCCATAAAGTAGCACATGGTACACCTATTCAAACCGGGGCTGCCCAAGATATTGAAGCTGAAATAGAAATACTACCTGAATATAGAGATGGATTAATGGATTTAGAAGGGTTTTCACATATAATCTTACTTTATCACTGTCATAAGGCAGGTAAAACAGAATTATTAAGAAAACCCTTTATGGATAATAAAAAGCACGGTATATTTGCCATTAGAGCCCCGAGCCGTCCTAATCCCATCGGTTTGTCAATTGTTAGATTGTCAGAAGTAGATGATCATATCTTAAAGATCAAAGATGTAGATATTATCGATGGTACTCCTATCTTAGATATAAAACCATATGTACCTGAATTTGATACTAAAGAAGTAACAAAGATAGGCTGGCTGGAGAAAAATGTTCACAAGATGGAACACAAAAGAGATGATGGTCGATTTTTACACCCAGAGGATGGCCAAGATGATAGAAAAAAATAATATAATAATTAGAACTATACAAAAAGAAGATTTAGAAAAACTGATTCAATGGGAAACTCCGGAAATCAGAGGTCGATATCAGGAATTTAATTTTCGTTCCAAAATCGAGATGGAAAAGAAATATAATGAAGACGGCTATATTTCAGATGAATTTCAGGTATTAATCATCGAATTAAAAGATTTTGGTCTGACCGGACTCTTATTTATTAACTTTAAGCGAGAAGTAATAGTCAATTTAGGCATGGTTATTACTGAACTAGAAAATAGAGGTATTGGTCTGGGACAAAAGGTTTTAAAAATGATTTTAAAACACCTCTTTAATAATTATCCTTTGGTAAGAGTAGAAGCTGATACTGATGTAGAAAATATTGGCGCCCAAAAGGTTTTAGAATCGACTGGATTTTATACTGAAGGTAGACTTAGAAACTATAGGTACCATCACGGTAAATGGAATGATTCTTTTATGTACAGTATCACCAGAGAAGAATATTTCGAACAAAAGGAAGTATAGGTATGTCTGAATATAAAATAAGAAAATATCAAAAAGAAGACGAACTAAAATGGCTGGATTGTCATGCTAGTGTGATGGTTGATTCTTATGCCTGGTGGACTGTAATTCATCAAAAACCTCAATATGACAACGAAATAATAGATCTTGTAGTAGCAAAAGATAATGATATAGTCGGCTTTATTACAACTGAAATCAAGGCTGATGTTATAGATTTTGTAAAAGGTGATTATGGCTTTGTCTGGGAATTTGGAGTCCATCGTGAACACAGAGGCAATAGTCTTGGTAAAAGATTAATCAATAAAACTCATCAATTAATGAGAGATAAATTTAACATTAATAGGAGTATCTGGTTTAGTCAGGATAAAAGAGCCCAAAAATATTATGAAAGACTTGGCATGCAAGAGATTGAAAGACATTGGCAGTTTTTAGTTAAACCTGATCAAAAGTTAAAGAATAGTCTATTAGAAAAAGGCTTTAACTGTTGGAATATGCGGGGAGAGTGTAAAACTGAAGACTGGCCTAGGGTCAAAGAAAATTTTGAAATTATTGAAGATGATGATGCTTTAAAACCTAGACTTTGTATCGGATATAGTCATCAGCCCAAAGTGAAGGAGTCATAAATGGATAAGATAATTTATTTTGAAGAAAAATATATAGAGGAAGTAGTAGAATTGTTTTTAGATGTATTTGAAAACGAACCCTGGAATGATAATTGGCCTTCAAAAGAAAAGGCTAAACAATATTTGCTGGATATTACAAATATACCCGGCTTTATTGGTTATTTAAAGTATAAAGATGACCAACTAATAGGAGCCCTATTAGGACATATAGTTCACTGGTGGGAAGGTGATGAATTTTTTATAAAAGAATTTTTTGTTGATAGTAATTTGCAGGGGGAAGGTATTGGCAGTCAAATTATGGAACATTTAAAAGTTGATTTGCAAAACAAAAATGTACATACCATGTTACTGCTTACGGAAAGTCATGCACCTGCCGCTCAGTTTTATAAAAAAAGAAGTTTTAAAGTAAGTTCACACACTGTTTTTATGTTTAAAAATATATAAGTGAGAAGGTATTAGTTATGGATGGTAAATTCTTAAAAATTATTATGGGTAAATCTAATTCTTATCTAATAAAAGGCAAAGAAGGATATCTCTTAATAGATGCAGGTGTGGAAGGTCAAGTTGATAAATTAAAAACTAAAATGGATAAACACGAAATAAAGTTTAAAGATATTATCTTGATTGTAATTACTCATGTCCATTATGACCATGTAGGTAGTTTAAAAGAAATTAAAGAAAAAACAAAAGCGCCTGTCTTAGTACATGAAGCAGAAGCAGATTTATTAAAAAAAAGTGTAAGTCATTTTCCGGCTGGTAATAATTGGATTGGTAAAATTATTTCAAATATTGCTAGTTCTTATTTAGATGATAAGAATTCATTTGAGCCAGTAAAACCAGATATAGTAATGAAAGAATACTATAACCTGGAGGGTTTTGGGTTTGAAGGAGAAATAATTCATACACCCGGTCATTCGGCGGGTTCAATAACTGTTTTTATAGAAAATAGGCACTGTTTTACCGGAGATACGATGTTTAGCTTTATGCCCTTTACAGTAAATCCACCATTTGCCGATGACTCTGAAAAATTATATAAAAGCTGGGAGAAAATAGCTACCTATGACTGCTGGTTTTTTTATCCCGGTCATGGTTATAGATTTTCCAGGAATAAATTTATGAGTTCTTTAAAAAGGAAAAGAAAAAAACATAAAAACAGTTAAAGGATGTGCTCTTAATTGCAAACTTATGTCTTAATTTATGAAACCTTTGTCCAGTTTGAAGTGGTCTTAACTAATTATTTCATGAAGACTCAAGGTGAAATAGTGACAGTTGGTTTAGATGATAAAGAAGTAACATCTTGGGAAGGTTTTAAAACCGTACCTCATATTACAATTGAGCAAGTTAATTTAGATCAGGTAGATTTATTTGTTATACCAGGTGGAGAGCCCGCCCAGATAGAAAATAATGAGCAATTATCAAAACTTTTAATAGAGTTATATAATAAAAATAAGGTAATAGCAGCCATCTGTGCAGCGCCGATTCATTTAGCAAGAGCCGGGGTATTAGATGACCATGAATTTACAACAACTCTACCCATAAATGAATTTGCAAGTTTTACAAACGAAAACTTTGTAGATGATAATGTAGTTGTTGACAGAAATATTATAACAGGAAAAGCAGCTGGTTATGTGGATTTTGCTTTAGAGATTGGTAAAAAGATGGATATATTTGAAGATGAAGCAGATTATCAAGAAACAGTTAATTATTTTAAGTATTTTAATAAAAAGTAACAATGTAAGGGGGATTTTTCATGCAAATAGATGATATAGGACTTGTTTTAGAAGGCGGCGGCATGAGGGGTGCTTATACAGCCGGTGTATTGGATTATCTCATGCAGCAGGATGTGAAGTTCCCCTATGTGATAGGTGTTTCTGCTGGAGCTAATAATGGAGCAGACTATGTATCAGAACAGAGAGAAAGAAATAGAAAAGTCTTTGTTGATATGGTAGAGGATGACCGATATTGTGGCTTTAAAAATTTAATTAAAGATGGTAGTTACTTTGATATGGACTTTTTATTTAAAAAATTACCTCATGATTTAGCGCCTTTTGATTATGAAACATTTAGAAAATCAGATATTACCTTTAAAGTTGTAGTTACCAATAGTGAAACTGGGGAAACAGAATACTTTTCTAAGGATGATTTTGATACTCGTTTTTTCGCAGAAGAAATACTAAAAGCTTCTAGCAGTATACCAGTATTATCTAAACCAGTCGAAATTGAGGGCAGCTATTACTTTGATGGTGGTGCCACCGATCCTATACCACTTGAAAAAGCGATGGAAGATGGCTATGAAAATAATGTATTAATTCTTACAAAACATAAAAGTTTTCGTTTAGAAAAAAGTAGAAGGAGAAATATTATCATTAGGTTATTATTAAGGGACTACCCCGAATTAGTTGAGAAATTAAAACGAAGATATAAGATGTATAATAGTTGTATAGAATGGATAAATAAACTGGAAGAAGAAGAAAAGGTATTTATCTTTAGACCCCAACAAAAGCCTGATATAGGAAGTTTAGACCATGATAAAGATAAACTTCAGGAACTTTATGAAGAAGGGATTGAAGAAACTAAAGAGAGATTTACTGAATTTAAAAAGTGGGTTAAACAGGTAAATAAACAAAAAATTAAGATATAAGTAACCTATTTGGTTTGAAATTTACTATAAATAGTGTATAATGGCATTTGGTGTTTAAAAAATTAATTATGATTTATTATAAAAAAGTAAGGAGTGCAACACTAAATGCAGATTGGAATCGTAGGTTTACCGAATGTAGGCAAGTCGACATTATTTAATGCTTTAACAAGTGTACAGGTTGGGGCTGAGAACTATCCCTTTTGTACAATAGATCCGAATGTTGGAGTGGTAGAAGTACCTGATCAAAGATTAGAAAAGTTAAACGAAATTTATCAACCAGAAAAGAAAACTCACGCAACTATAGAGTTTGTAGATATAGCTGGTTTAGTTAAAGGAGCCAGCCAGGGAGAAGGTTTAGGCAATAAGTTTCTTTCTCATATTAGGGAGGTTGATGCTGTAGCTCAAGTCGTTAGAACCTTTACTAATGAAGATATTACACATGTAGAAGGAGACCTTAATCCTGTTCGTGATATTGAAATTATAAATACGGAATTAATCTTTGCTGACCTAGAGTCAATTGAAAAAAGGATTAGTAAAGTTGAGAAACAGGCTAAAAGCGGAGAAAAAGAAGTATTAGCAGAATTAGATGAACTAAATAGAATATTAGATAAGCTGCAACAGGGTATTAATATAAGAGAGATTGGGAAAAATAGATATACTAAAAAGATTATCAAAGACTTAAAACTCTTATCAGCAAAACCCATTATCTATGTTTGTAATGTTAATGAAGAAGATCTAATATATAATAGAGAAAATAAATATGTACAGCAGTTAAAAACTTATGCACATAACCAAGGAACTAAAGTTATTACTGTAAGTGCAAAAATAGAATCAGAGATCGCAGAATTAGATGAAAATGAAAAAGCGGACTTCCTAGAAGATTTAGGTATTGATAATACAGGTTTAGATAAATTAATTCAAGCAAGTTATGAACTACTCGATTTAATTGTGTTTTTAACAGCTGGTGAAAAAGAAGTAAGAGCTTGGCCGGTTAGAAAAGGTTCATCTGCCCCAGAAGCAGCTGGTAAGATTCACACCGATATGCAGAGGGGCTTTATTAGGGCTGAAGTAGTGGACTACTATAGACTTCTTAATGATGGCTCTTTAAGCAATTCTAGAGACAATGGTAATTTGCGCTTAGAGGGTAAAGATTATGTAATTAAAGATGGAGATGTTTGTACCTTTAGATTTAATGTATAGTAAAAAATAAGGATGTGAAGAACTAAAAATGAAAAGAAAATTTAATATAGCATTATTATTAATATTAAGTATTATTATATTATTTACAGTAACTGTATCTTCACAGACTATAACTCAACAACAAGCAATAGAAGATCTAACATATTTAGTTGATAGATTAGAAGAGGTCCATCCTAACATCTATTATCATCTAAATAAAGAAAAAGCAGAACAAAAGATCGCAGAAGTAAAAAGCAAATTAAATAAAAAAGATAAATGGACAAGTAAGGAGATTTATAGATTGTTTGCTCCTTTTGTTGCTTCTTTTAAAGACGGCCATACTTTAATAAGTTATAAAGTTGAGCAATCTAAGCTAAATGAAACCGAAAAATTAATTCCACTGGCAGTTAGAATTATCGATGGGAAAGTTTTAATCTATAAGAGTTATACTGTAAGGGAAATCAAAAAAGGCACAGAACTTTTAGAAGTTAATGGTATAAAAATAGATAAGATCCTTAACAAAATGGAAAGCAGTGTAAGCAGTGAGAATAGGAACTTAGCTTATGCTAGGATCGAAAAGTCCTTTCCCATATACCTTTGGTTACTTTATGATTTTAAAGATAATTATCAAATAAAAATAAAAGATAATAAACAAAAAATAAGTGAATTAAACCTACAAGGTATCACATATAAAATATACTCAGTGCAAAAAGAGAAGAAAGAAAATAAGAACTGGACATTAGAATTCCCCGTTAAAGACACTGCTTATTTAACAATCAATACCTTTAATGGTTCTTTAAAAAATGCCTTTGAAAGAGATATGGATAAGTATTTTAAAGAAATAAAAGAAAGAGATATAAATAATCTCTTTATTGATATTAGTGAAAATGGGGGCGGCAATACTGATTTAGCTAAATATCTTTTTGAATATATTTCTGATAAGACTTATTCACTTTTTAAAGAGGTTAGAATGAAATATTCAGATTATGCCTTAAAAGACAGAACAAATATGTTTACTAAACTATACTATACTTTTAAAAAAGATAGAGATAATATTATAGTATTTAAATCTGATAAAGTTGTTCCTAAAGAAAATGATTTGAGATTTAAGGGAAATATTTATGTAATAACTTCTGATTTTACATTTTCAACAGCAACTGATTTTGCTGCTATAGTAAAAGACCATAAGGTAGGCACTATTATTGGTGAAGAGACCGGTGGCTTAGCTTCTTGTTATGGTGATATGATAGTTGGTAACTTACCGAACTCTAATTTACCGTTTGGTGTTTCATATAAGTACTTTTTAAGACCGGCGGGTTTTGATGATGGCGGTGGTGTAAAACCAGATATAAAGATAGATATCAGTGAATTGAAATATTGGTATACTTTAGATAGTTATAAGAATATGATAATAAAGTCTATAATTTATTAAAGGGAGTTGTTTGTTTATGCCTAAGTATTTTAACTATGTTTTTATTGCTTTAATAGCTGCAGTATTAATCATTAGTTTTTCCTTTACATACAGAGGTGGAGATCCAATAACTATTGAGCAAAGTGAATTTAGTAATGAAAATATTATGATTAATGTTTATAAAAACAGTGAAGATGGCAAAGTTTATATGCAGATGGCCAGTATTAATCCAGGATATAAAGTAGAAGTATCATTTGATTCAACAACAAGCAGTACATTCACACCTGGTTATTCATCTTTTGTAATGGATGATACTGATTTTGAAATGAAAACCTATAGAAAATGGGTTCAGATCACCTGGTTACCTTATCAAAATATTGAAATTAATTTAGACAAAGAGGATCTCAAAGAATTACCAGAAAATCATCAAATGAAATTTAAAGCGCAATTTGCTGATAGATTAATGGATTACTATTCGCAAAACCAATAAAGTATGTTATAATTAAGTTGTAGAAAGCAGTAAACTAAAAGTAATAAATACAGTAATTATATTGTAAAATATTTATTTATTTTAACACTTAAAACCCTTGTATATAAGGGACTTTAGAAAATAACTATAAATCCCTTATATAGTTTGACAATCACCTAAATTTAGTTTATAATATAAATTGCTGTAAAAAAAGAAACCCTTTATGGGGGTGTTCTGGTTTCGCCTGTGTGGCGAATCCTTTAAGAGCGGTCCGAGGATGTTCTTTCACTCGTAAAACACTGAACGCATAAAATTATCTGCAAACGATAATAACGTAACTTTAGCGGCTGCATAAGCTGCTAACGCTTGTTCGGCATTTGTCTGTGATGTCGTTCAAGTGTCATAATTAGCAGGCTCACCATTTCCCAATGGTTGTAAGGAAATGGAACACTAACAATCTAGTTGTATAAGACCTTGTTTGTTGGGGCTTATACAGCGAATCGAAAAAACAAACTACGATCGTAGGCGCTTAAAGGATGAGTCATATAGTACGTGGGTTCGATTCCCACCACCTCCACCAAAAAATAAATTTAAACTTATCTAACACACGGGTATAGCTCAATCTGGTAGAGCACAAGACTCCAAATCTTGGTGTTGGGGGTTCAAGTCCTCCTGCCCGTGCCATTTTTATATCACTGTCATAACAGTAATCAAGCCCCTTCTTGCGAAGGGGCTTTTTTTAATGAAAATAATTTTCACCGTTAAAATCACCGTTAGAATGTATATGTATATATAGTATTATATGGAAAGGTCGTTACCTAATTTTTCTGAAGCACCCCTCTGGATATTCATATTGAGGTGTCCATATATATCGACGGTAGTGGAAAAATTTGAGTGCCCTAACAAAGCCATTAATTTTTCAGGTGAGACCCCCAATTTAAGACACAGAGTTACAAAAGTATGTCTTAATGTATGTATTCCATATTCTTTTGGTAAATCAGCTTTTTTAAGTATATCATTGAATTTTGAATTAAAAGTACCGAGATAGTAGTTACCTCCATCTTCTTTAGCAAAAACAAAATCATGAGTATCATTATATTTATCTTTTAATAATTTTTTTCTTTCATCTTGAGCTTTTTTGTGTTCTTTTAAAATTTCAACAACTTTATCAGAAATTGGTATTATTCTTCTACTGGACTTATTTTTTGTT
>Ga0209925_1000054_pt1 | contig 51752 bp, 47 predicted proteins | sample SalPonR2_A_D1_MG_FD_185702 | JGI IMG/M metagenome (GOLD analysis project Ga0209925, IMG submission 185702) | Salt pond soil microbial communities from South San Francisco under conditions of wetland restoration - Salt Pond MetaG R2_A_D1_MG... ... | reverse complement strand
TCAGATAAGGAGGCAGAAAGATGAATAAAAGATTAGTTGAAAATATAGTTGATACTAAGGATAAATATGATAGTTTAGCGGTAGCGACAATAATTGATGCTAAATCTTCCGCGCCCCGAGATGTAGGTACCAGTATGATCATCTATCCCGATGGAGCCACAAATGGTACTATTGGGGGAGGCAATCAGGAAAAAGAGATTGTCGACAAGGCAGTCAATTTACTGAAAGAAGGCAAATCAGGCCGGATGTCATTTAGTTTAACCAGAAAAGAAGCCGCTAAAATAGGTTGGGTCTGTGGCGGGGATATAGAAGTATATATAGAGAATGTTGAACTATAATAAGAATAAATAATAGTTAAAAAAGAAGGCCTGATATCAGGCCTTCTTTTGGTTATAAATCATAAGTATTATTATCTTATTTCATAAGTATCAATTTGGGGGTCAATATCTGCCCCAAAAATATTATCTATAAATTCAATGTTCTCGTCTTCTAAATAATCTGGTACCAGTATCCCCCCATAATCAGCTTCTTTAATATGATTTTCCTGAAAGATAGTATTTGAATTCATAGATTTGTCTAGTACTATTCCATATTGTCCAGCTTTATCTATTGTATTTTGTTTGATTAAAGAGTCGATTGATCCTGTAGATATAGCCATTCCGGTTACAAAAGCATCTTTGATTTCATTATTTATAATATTTATAGTTCCATAATTGACTAATGATTTTTGCATGGAAAGTGAATTAGGAGTTGGTGATAAATTCCCCGAAATATTAATTCCACTATAACATGTGTCTATTATATTATCCCTGATTTCAATAAAGTTTTGTTCTGATTGTGTCATTGCAAAAATTGCATAATTACTATAGCCAATTTTGTTATTTTTAATATTAACATTGTTTTTAGAACCATGATTTTCTACATAAATTCCTGAATTATTAGGTCTTACAAGAATAGAAATATTCTGAGATCCCGTTCTAAACATATTATCAGGTTCAATAATTTTAATTTCATTATTTGAGATATCAATTTGTATATTGTTATTCGCATTTATTACTGAAATTCCAGTATTATCAGCTTTATTAATAATGTTATTATTTATAATTATTTTGCTTTTTTCATCTTCAATTACTTCCGATTTTAAAATTCTGTTATCATTTATTACTGAAATCCCAGCATTGCCAGCACTTTCAATAATATTTTTTTCAATAAGTAATTTATTATTTGCATCTTCAATTACTTCTGAAGTTGAATAATTTATTTCTATAGCTGTTTGAGATTCCATTTCAAATTTATTATTTGTAATATAAATATCTCCGCTGATATCACTTCCATAGATAGCATTTGTACTATTTTTGAAGATAAGACCGGATACTGTGGTATTATCACCTAAACTAATTAAACCAGAAAAAGATCTTTGTAAACTAATTTCCCCTTCAAAAGCTATTTCTGAGCCTGAAACAGTAGCTCTGATTCCTTCTGGTTTAAATTCTGCTTCTCTATCAGGATATTCAGGAACTTTTATTATTGCATAACCACCAGGGGATAATAGTTTCTGTCCAGGGGCTAAGTTGAAATAGTCAGCTTCAATAACTCCATCATTTCCGAGGAGTACAATAATATCATTTTTACTTAGTTCAGTGTTTACTTTTAATGCAGCTAAATTGGTAGGATCTGATTTTTCACCGGTTCCATTACCCGAAGCAGTAACATACCAGATATTTACTTCATTTTCTGGATCTTCATTATCTTTAACTTTCACTTTTTCGATTACTTTATTTTCTGGTATTGTATTTCCCACAATGATATCTATATCTCTACGTGGGGTTTCTGTCATTCTAGTTTCTAATTGATCTTCGGTTGTATTAATTTCTGTTTCAGTATTTTTCCCAAGGGGAATTGAGAGTGCAAAAGTAGCTTCAGTACTTGTACCTCTAATATTATCATTCTGCCAGTCGATACCCAACTTATAATTTACACCATTGGGATTTCCAAATAACTTATCAATTTTAAAACCTGAGCCTGACATTGTAGCAGTATCATTACCTGAAAAATTATATACTCTAAAATAGGCACCGAGGTTATTTAATATTTTATTATCATGGGTAAACCTTTTACCAAACTCTAGGTCATATCCGCCCATAACTTGATAATATGTATTAAGTTGGGTCTTTTTATATAAAAGATTATTACCTACAACCTGAATGCTGTCATTAGGTACACTTGCTGCTAACACCTTTTCTTTTTGAGGTATATAATAATTAAATCTTAAATCCATATTACCTGTTAAAAGTTCTGTACCTAAAGTCCATTGATTCCAGTATCTGTCTAATTCTTTGCGGTTATCATAAAACAGATATGTACCCCAAATAAAGTTTCTTTCATTTAATTTTTTTCTATATCCCAAACCTAGATTCCATTCCGAGATATCATCACCACTGAACATACCTCTTACATCAGAATAAAAGAGAGAGTCTTTAGTTTCATTAAAAGGATATAATAGGGTTGCCTGACCAGTAAAACTTTCTTCCATCTTACCATTAAGATTAAAGCGCGATTGTCTGGAGTATGTATCTGCATTAACTGTAAGTGTCATTACTAAAGTAATTAATAATAAAATGGTTAAATAACTTGTTATTTTTTTGTAAATCATTTGTTCCTCCTATTAAATTTTGTATTTATTCATATAATTTTTTCATAAATTTACAATTTATGAAAAAATATAAGAATATACTAATATATTCTCTAAAACGGTTCCTAATCCTGCAATAAATTAGCAATTGAGACAAATTAATCTAAAAATTGCATGATTTGAATATATATTAATAAAATTGATCCCATAAATTGAGTTAAGTGGTTGTTTATGACACCTCAATATGGTAATATATGGAAAAGGAGTGATTATATGATAAACAATGTAGTACTTACAGGCAGATTAGTGGCTGAACCAGATCTAAAGAAATCAGAGAATGAAATTGACTATTGTACTTTCACTCTGGCAGTACAGAGGAATTACCGGAGTAAAGAAGGAGAAATTGATACAGACTTCATTGATGTTATCAATTGGGGCCCAGGTGCTAAACGGTGTAGTGAATACTTAAAGAAAGGAAAATTAGCTGGGATCGAGGGCATGATCAGTACATATTCCGTTGAAAAAGACGGCAAGAAGTATAAAAACTACCGGGTAAAAGCAAAACGGGTTCAGTTTTTAGAATGGCCAGATAAATAATATTTTATGAGGGGGTTAATGAATTTTTTCATTGACCCTCTTTTTTTACTGTATTAAGAGGGAGGAATTGGTATTTTTTTGTTGAATATTATTAAGTAATGAACATGATTATATTATTATAATGATATTTAAAACCTTTTATATTTCTTTATAATAAAAACACTGGGATATTTTTCATCAGAATGGGGGGAGATAGTTTGAAAAAATATCTTTATACTTTTTTAATTGTAATTATTATTATTGGTTCTTTATTATTAATAAATAATCTGGGGATCATTTCTTTTAGGCAGTGGGGTGAAAATATAATTCAAAGCACTCCTTTTGTTAAGGAATATGTAAGAACTGCTGAAGAGTATGAAAAAGTCGTAGAAAAAAATCAAAAATTACAAGAAGAAAATGAAAACTTAAAAGAAGAATTAAATAATAAAAATGAACAGATCTCAAAACTAGAAAGTAAAATAGCAGAATTAGGAGCAACTAATCAGGGGTTAATTTCTCAAATAGAAGAAATACAACAAAAGGAAGAATCTGAACAGGCAAATTTTGAAAAATTACTTAAGATTTATGAAAATATGAATCCTGAGTCTGCTGCAAATATATTAAACAGTTTAGAAAGAGAATATGCTTTAAGAATCTTGAAGGGCCTAAGTGACAAAACAGCTGCTACTATTTTAGAAAGTATGGAAGTTGAAAAGGCAGTTGAGTTCAGTCAAGACTTACAGAATTAAATTTTTATCTAAAGTTAGATGAAAATTCATTAATCATTATCAATAAAACAGCTTTTATAATCCTTATATAAAATCATACTGTTAATACAATACTCGACTTTAATTTAATAATATAAAAGAAATTTTTTTGAATATTGATAGTGCGCATTCTAAGGGTGGAGTGATGTATTTGAAAACAAAAAATAAACTTGTAATAACAGTATTATTAACTTTTCTTTTAGTATTAGTACCTTTACAGGTAAATGCTTTTTCGAATTCTTTAAAAAATTTCGTTTCCAATGGTAAGCAACTTCAGTTAAAAATATTTAATAATTTAGAACAAGTGGGGATTTTATCGGGGACTAATGTTGAGATAAAAAATCTAGATGGTTCTAAAAGAACTTTTTTATCAAGAAATAAAAAGTATATAATAAGTCCATATCGACAAAATCAAAAAAGTTGGTTTATTCAAGTATTTGCCACTTCAGAAAAAAGCAAAGCTGAAAAGATGAAAGAAGAATTAAAAAAAGAATTTGAAAATTATGAAGTACAGATAAGTTTTGAAAATGAACTATATAAAGTTCAAATTGGTACTTTTTTGAAAGAGGCCAGAGCTGAAGAAATATCTAAAGAAATAAATGCAGCCGGTTGGGAAACCTGGGTTATTGAAAAAGAAATTAAAGGTGACAGTACCAAATTAGTTGTTAGAGATAGTGAAGGTAATATTATTTTTGAAAATGGTACTATATATTGTCACGGCGTTATCAGGTTGAAGAATAACTTATATAATGGAATGGTGCGGTTTTCTTTAAAAGAAGGTAAGATTGATGTTTTTAACAAAATAGACTTTTCAACTCTTCAATATGGAATGTTGTTAGAGGAATTACCAGATTCCAATAACATAACCGCGCTCAAAGCTGCTGCAATTCTTAATAGGAGTAAAGCACTTGAGCTTGTTTTAAATAACAATCCTCCTTATGAGATAAAGAGTTATCAGGGGATTTCTAATCTCACGGATATTATTAAGGTAGCTGTTGATAATACTAAAGCAAAAGTAATATATAAAAATGATAATCTTTACTATCAATATCTAGATGTTAAGCAGCTTGGTAGTCAATATTCTGAAGCTGAAGACTTAATTACTGAAAATATTGGTAGTATAGAAATAAGGAATCTAGACACTACCATTGATGAAGAACAACTTGTAGATGCTGAAATTGATTTAGGTTTAGAATATAGAGAAATAAAGCAACTTACCTGGTCAGGACCACGCATTATAACAATTGTAGATCTAAATACCTTTAAAGGTAGGCATCAAGTAGTTCCTTTTGTCAGTAATGATAAAATTGCAGGACTAGCTTCTTTAACAGAAGTAGTAAAACAAAAGGAAGCTTTAGTTGGGATTAATGGTGGATTTTATAATTACGAAGGCCGGCCCTTAGGAACAGTCATGATTGAGGGAGAGATGGTATCTGAACCACTATATAATAGGGCAGCACTTGGAATAACTAAAACCGGGGAAGTCTTAATAAATAACCTCAACTGGAGGGGGCTGTTAACTACTTTCAATAATAATAATATAGTAATCGATGCGGTAAACAGAAAACCAAATAATGAAAATGAGATTATATTATATAACAAATTCTATGGTGAAAAAACTCCACAGTTTGAACAAAATTCAATTGAATTTAAAGTCGAAAATAATGTGATAACAAAAGTAGAGCAAGGCTCACTGATTGAAAGTGAGATTCCTGAAGATGGATTTGTTGTTAAGATATTTACTAAGGAAAATAATTTTACAGCTTTTAAACAGGGTAAAGAAGTACAGTATAAAAATATTTTTAATCCGTCTTGGCATGAAGAAGATGTAGTTAATATCATGGGTGGGGGACCTAAATTAATAACTGATGGTAAAGTTACAGTTACCGGTAAGCTAGAAGAATTTAGCCAGGATATAACTACTGGTAGAGCTCCTCGCACAGCGGTTGGTCTTACTAAAGATAATCATCTAGTTTTTGTAACTATTGATGGCCGCCAACCCGAGTTAAGTATTGGCATGACATTACAGGAGTTAGCCCAATATTTAAAAAGCCTTAATGTAACTGAGGCAATGAATCTAGATGGCGGAGACTCATCACAACTTGTAATTAGAGGATATACTTTTAATAATCCTTCTGGTTATCGAGATATTGCCACCGGTATACTAATTAAAAAACGCTAATAATGGAGGTTGATATATTTGTATAAAAAAATTCTAATCTTATTCCTATTATTCACTTTTGCACTTACTCCACTTGTCAATGCCCAAAGCCATGATTTTCAGGAGATGAATTATTCAGTATTTTTACATGGTGATAGTACATCTCTTAATATAAATCCAGTCTTTCAATTCCAAAATGAGTTAAATAGGTTAAGCTTTGATATTAATTATGATAGCAATGCCTTCCGTTTTGGAGGTACCTGGTTAATTACTGCTTTGGAAGATCCCAGCTATAAAACTGAAGCTGCCTTCAGTATTTTAACTAAACCAAATGGCGAAGGATTTACAGCTGGTGTCGGGGTAGAAGGTAAAAATTATTTAGAAAAAAACAGGGCTTTATTATATGAGTTAAAGTATATATTAGATGGAAGCCAGTTTGAATACAGACTGGGGTATGAAACTCCAATTGTAAATAATAATGCTTTAGTACTCAGCATTGGAAATTCATACTGGCATGATAAAACACTTTTATTAGAGGTTGGATTTAAAGTTCAATTTTAATATAAATTGCGGGGAGTAATTTATAATGGCTAAAAAGAAACCAGAAGAGAAAAGAAATAGATATTTTGATATTGTATTGGTATTAATTCTACTAATGGTCCTAGCAACTTTCATAGATTTGAACATCACTTTAGAAGAAGTATTTGGAATTTTAATTGGTTAAAACATTTCCAAATGGGGGGGATTGAATGTTTAACCAGAAGCAGGGAGAAGACGAAATAATTAAACAAGCCAAAGATGGTAATAAATTAGCAGTTGAGTATTTGATTAATCAGAATATGGATATTGTGTATGCAAAAGCTAAATATTTTTTCATTAAGGGGCTTGATAAAGAAGATGTAATTCAGGAAGGGATGCTAGGATTATTTAAAGCAATCAGAGATTACCAACCTGACCGGGAGGCTTCTTTTAGAGGTTTTTCACAGTTATGTGTACACAGACAACTTATTTCAGCTATCAAGAGGGCGAATAGACAAAAGCATCAGCCCTTAAACAATTCTACTTCGATTAATAAAACATATGATTATGATAATGAATCGGGGAGAAGTTTTAGCGAGATTTTGCCTGATAAGAAAAAGAAATTAGAGGACCAATTTGTTTATAAAGAAATTATAAATTTGGTTTTTCAGGAAATTGAAAAAGAACTAACTGAATTAGAAAAAAATGTCTTTTATGAATATTTAGATGATAGAACATATAAAGAGATTTCAGATAAACTTGAGATTAATGTGAAAACAGTTGATAATGCCTTACAAAGGGCCCGCAAAAAAATAGAAGACATTAAATTAAATAATAATTTAGAAGACCTTGTAATATAGCACAATATATTGGACTTAAAAAATCTTGTAATCTTTTGAGATAACTTGTTTGACAACAATAATATACTGTGTTATATTAAGATAAATGGGAATTTAACTTTCCTAGAAACAATTTACAGGAGGAATATAATTTATGATCTATACTGGAACAGTAAAATGGTTTGACGCAAAAAAAGGTTATGGTTTTATTGAAAGAGAAGAAGGCGACGACGTATTTGTTCATTTCTCTGCTATTCAAGATGATGGTTTCAAAACTCTTGAAGACGGAGAAAAAGTAGAATTTGAAATTGTTGAGGGAGACAGAGGCCCTCAAGCAGCACAAGTTGTGAGGGCTGAAGAATAAATATTATAGATGCCTAAAGATGTGCATACACTCCTGATTACAGAGATGTAATCAGGATTTTTTTTATAAAAGAAGGGTTTTACTTTAACATATTGAAGTAATATAATAACACAATAATTATCTTAGTAGTTCAGAAGGGAGTGGAGATAATGAATATTTCGATTTATGGAAAAAATATCGACGTGACACCTTCGCTAAAAGAATATGCCAGAGAAAAGATGGAAAAACTGGAAAAGTACTTCCAAGGAGAACCAATGGAAGTCCATATCACAATGGAGGTGGAAAAGGAAAGACATATAGTAGAGGTAACTGCTTATGTCAAAGGTTTAATTCTCCGCGGTGAAGAAGAAACTACTGATATGTATGCTTCGCTTGATGGGGTCATCGAAAAAGTAGAAAGACAGATTCACAAGTACAAAACAAGAATTCACAATAAAATGATTGAAAGAAAACAGGAATATAAAGAAGAATATATGGAAGAAAGAGAAGAAATGGTTCGTAAGAAAAAAGAACCAGAGGAAGATGAGTTTGAACCAAAGATTGTCAAAACTAAAAGCTTTGCTTTAAAACCGATGGATGTCCAGGAGGCAGTCATGCAGATGGACTTAATCGGTCATGATTTCTTTGTTTTTTCAAATGCAAATACTAATGAAGTAAATGTTGTATATAAAAGAAAAGATGGGAATTACGGGTTGATTGAACCTACTTTCTAAATTAATATTAATTGTAATTAAAAGGACCGTCCTCTCTATGGGGCGGTCTTTTAATATTTCATAAAAGAAAAAACAAATGAAACTTATTTAATCATTGAACTTATTTTTAAAATAATTATTTGCTCTCATATTAATCCCATAGTTAGCATGTACAATAGATATGCAGATGCATTGAGATTTTAATTAATAAGTGTTATAATAAAATGTAAATTTGTAATGATTTAGACTTAAATTTTTGATCTATTATTAAAAAAACAGGTGGTAAAAAAATGTTTGATTTTGTGAAAAACTTATTTAAAGATCCTAATGAAAAGGAACTGGAAAGATTACAAGTAATTGTCGATGAAATAAATGAACTAGAAACTGATATGCAGCAACTTTCTGATGCTGAACTGAAAGCAAAGACAGGGGAGTTTAAACAGAGATATGAAGATGGTGAAAGTCTTGATGATCTTTTGCCCGAGGCTTTTGCGGTAGTTAGAGAAGCCTCTCAGCGTTCAACTGAAGAGGGATTTAGACACTTTGATGTACAGCTGATGGGTGGTATAGCATTACATGAGGGTAAAATTGCCGAGATGAAAACCGGTGAAGGTAAGACCCTGGTAGCTACCCTACCGGTATATCTTAATGCATTAACTGGTAAAGGTGTACATGTTGTTACAGTTAATGATTATCTGGCTAAGAGAGATAGTGAATGGATGGGCCAGATTTATGAATTCCTTGGTTTAGATGTGGGCGTTGTTTTAAGTGGTATGACTCCAGAAGAAAGAAAAAAGGCATATGATGCAGATGTCACATATGGTACTAATAATGAATTTGGTTTTGATTACTTAAGAGCCAATATGGCTACTGATCCTGATAATGTAATTAAACATGATTTCCATTATGCAATTTTAGATGAGGTAGACAGTATTTTGATCGATGAAGCAAGAACACCGCTTATCATTTCAGGACCGGTTCAAGAAACTTCCCAAGATTACAGAAAGTTTAATAGAATTATTCCAAAACTAAAAGAAGAAGAACATTATGAATTAGATGAAAAAAATAATAGTGTGACCTTAACTGAAAAAGGTGTGGAAAAGGTAGAAGATTATCTAAATGTTGATAATCTATTTGATGAAGAGAACTTTAGATTACACCATCAGGTTAACCAGGCTTTAAGAGCCCATACCCTGATGAAAAAAGATAGAGACTATATTGTAGATGATGGCAAAGTAAAAATTGTCGATGAATTTACAGGTAGAGTAATGGAAGGTAGAAGATATAGTGAAGGCTTACACCAGGCAATTGAAGCTAAAGAAGGTGTTTCTGTACAAAAAGGTAGTCAGACCTTTGCTCGGATCACCTTACAGAACTACTTTAGAATGTATGATAAATTAGCCGGAATGACTGGAACAGCTAAAACAGAAGAAGAAGAGTTCATAAAAATTTATGGAATGGAAGTTATTGTAATTCCAACCAATGAACCTTTAATTAGAGATAACAAACCTGACCTTGTCTTTAAAGATGAAGAGTCAAAATTCAGGGCAGTTGTTAAAGAAATAGAAGAGCGAAATGAAAAAGGTCAACCTCTTTTAGTAGGTACCGTAGATATTGATAAATCTGAAAAACTAAGCCGGATGTTAAACCGGAAAGGAATTCAGCATAATGTCTTAAATGCAAAAAACCATAAAAAAGAGGCTGAAATAATTAAAGATGCAGGCCAAAAAAACAGTGTAACAATTGCTACTAATATGGCCGGTAGAGGTACCGATATCGTATTAGGTGAAGGAGTTGTTGAATTAGGCGGACTGCATGTTATTGGTACTGAACGTCATGAAAGTCGTAGGATTGATAACCAGTTGAGAGGTCGTGCCGGCCGTCAAGGCGACCCGGGTTCTTCACAGTTTTTTGTTTCACTGGAAGATGATCTTTTAAGGTTATTTGGTTCTGATAATATTACAGCTTTAATGGATAAAGTTGGTATGGAAGATGATCAACCTATTCAGCATAAATTAATTACAAATGCGATAGAAAGAGCCCAGAAAAAGGTTGAAGGTAGAAACTTTGATATCAGAAAGGCTATCTTACAGTATGATGATATTTTAAATAAACAGCGTTCGATCATTTATGAGCAAAGAAGTGAAGTTCTCTTTTCTGATAATATGGATGAAATCATATTCGGCATGTTAGAACAGCTAGTTGAAGATATCACAGAAAGTTATCTTTCTGATGAAATTCATCCCAGTGACTGGGATCGAGCTGGTTTAGTGGAATATCTCAATAAATTCTACTTTACAGAAGAGCTTTCAGCCGATGATTTGGCTGGTAAAGATAAACAAGATATTAAACAGTATCTTTATGAATTTGGTAAGAAAAATTATAAAGATAAAGAAGAGAAGTTCAATAAAGAAAATATGAATAAGATTGCTAAATATATTGCACTACGTGTTATTGATAGAAACTGGATGTCTCATTTAGATAATATGGATGAATTAAGACAGGGTATTGGACTAAGGGCTTATGGACAAAAAGATCCTTTAACTGAATATAAGTTTGAATCCTATGACATGTTTAATGAGATGACTAGTTCCATTAGAGAAGATATTATCCGTAGTATCTTCAGAGTTGAAATCCATGAAGACGGTCAATTAGACCGAGAACAAACCAGCCAGAATTTAAACTATAGTGATGGTGGGACAATTAGTGCTTTATCTACCGCTAAAAATAAAGCACAACAGCAAAGACAGAAACAGACTTCTACTAATAAAAATAATAAGAAGACTCACTCTACAGTAGTAAAACCAGATGAACCCGGCAGAAATGATCCCTGTCCCTGTGGCAGTGGTAAAAAATACAAAAAATGCTGTGGTAGGTAATTAAGGAGGAGTTTTAAGATGAACGGTAATTATGAAGAAAGAATTACAGATCTAAAAGAAAGATATCAAGATTTGAGGGATCTACTTTGACCCTGAGGAGTTAGCCTCAAAAAGAGATGAATTAGAAGAAAAGATGGTATCTCCCGACTTTTGGGATGATAATGAAGAAGCTACCCGGATCAGTAAAAAAGTGGACAGTATAAAAAATAGACTAAACCTTCTAGCAGAACTTGCGGATGATATTGAAGAAGTTGAAGTATATCTGGAACTGGCTGAAGAAGATGAAGATGAAAGCCTTTTAAAACAGTTAGATAATAAATTAGATAATTTAGAACAAAGAATAGATAGACTTGAATTAAAAACCAGGCTAAATGGTAAACATGATAAAAACAATGCAATATTATCAATTCATCCGGGAGCTGGGGGTACTGAATCACAGGACTGGGCAGCTATGCTGCTTAGAATGTATGATAGATGGGCCCAAAGCAAAGACTTTGAGGTTAAAACTTTGGACTTTCAAAGTGGTGATGAAGCCGGTATCAAAAGAGTTACTATTTTGATTGAAGGAGAATATGTTTATGGTTATCTCAAGGGAGAAAGTGGGGTACACCGCTTAGTAAGAATCTCTCCCTTTGATTCATCAGGCCGGAGACATACTTCTTTTGCTTCGGTAGATGTTATGCCTGAAATTGAAGAAGACATTGAAGTCGATATAGATGAAAACGACTTGAAAATAGAAACATATCGGGCCAGTGGAGCTGGCGGACAGCATGTTAATAAAACTGATTCGGCTGTACGTATAACTCACCAACCAACCGGGGTGGTAGTTCAGTGTCAAAATGAACGTTCTCAGCATAAAAATAAACAGATGGCGATGAAAATCTTAAAAACTCGCTTGATGGAGTTAAAAAAAGAAGCTCAGGCTGAAAAAATTGATGAACTTAGAGGAGAGCATAAAGAGATTGCCTGGGGTAGTCAGATTCGTTCCTATGTTTTCCATCCTTATAATATGATTAAAGACCACCGGACTAATTTAGAAGAAGGTAATACCGAAAAGGTTATGGATGGATACCTTGATGAATTTATAGAAGCTTATTTAAAGCAAAATAACAGTGGAGAATTAAATATATAACTATTACTTTAGGAGGCAGTCTATGAATAAAAAGATATTATATCTAGTAATCATTCTGACCCTGATAGTATCAGTGATTGGCATTAGGGGCAGAATGATGGTAGAACAGTCTAATAGTAATGTTGAAATGGCTTTTGATTATAAGTCTCTAACTGAAATGAAAAAAGAATATAATAATCAAACGCTTTCTATAGAGGAACTTAAAAGTTATGGTATTAATTCTATTGCCATTTCACCATTAGATATAAAAAAGTTAGTTAAATTAGGGAAAGTTGCTCATTTAACTAATAGTGAGATCCAAACTAGCCAGCTGCTTTCTGATAGTAATGATGCTTTTTGGGAGGAGTTTCCTCTTGAAAACCAGAGTGCCTTTTTGATTTTTGATAGTAAAAACAACTTTTATAATAATCTATTTTACTATAAGGAAGACTTTAACTTAAGTTTTAAAGAGGTTAAGGGGAAAAACGTGGTATTTTTCCCTTACTGGCAAGAGGATTACTTTTCTTTAGATCTCGGTTTTGACCGGGATTTAATTAAAGAAATAAAAGATAGCGGTTTAAATGTAGTATATCGTTTTGATAATCTTACTAATAATGACTTAAACTTTCACCTGCTATCTACCCTGTCCACTGATGCTACTATTGTATTTGCCGGTCAGGAGATATTAGGTTATTCTGATGAAATAGAAAAAACAGCCCAAATTATGCAGGAAAATAACAATACCTTTGGTTTTATTGAAGCCATAATTGGAGTGCAAAAGGGTGAAGATAAACTAGCAAAAAAATTAAACTATGAAATTGTCAGAGTTCACAGTATTACTCAAGAAGAGATGAATATCTATGCTCAAAGTAAAATTGTTGATAGATATATGCGGGCAGTCAAAGAAAGAAATATAAGATTTTTCTATATGCGCCCTATTATAAAAGAGAATAAAGACTTTGCTGAGGTTAAATCCTTAAACACAGAGTATATTGATAGATTAAAGGAAAGATTAGTTTCAGCCGGTTATAATATTTCGAAAGCTGAGCCCTATCAACCCTTTTCTAACAGCAGCATCTATTTAATATTTACAGCTTTAGGTATATTAGCAGGTGGAGTCCTGTTATTAATTGAAATCTTTAAGATCAAAGAAGAATTACTACAGTATATATTAATTGTACTTGGTATTATAGGTATATTTTTAACATATTTCTTTTTAGATCTGTACTTTTTCAGAACCGGTTTAGCTTTGGGTAGCAGTATTATCTTCCCTAGTTTAGCGGTTATAGCTCAACTATTGAGAAAAAGTAAAGTAAAAAATATTTTTAATTATATAAAAGCTGCCTTAATTACCTTAAGTGGAGCAGTCTTTATTGTCTCTGCTCTAGCCGATATTAGCTATTTGACCAAGATAAATCAATTTAGGGGTGTAAAACTTGCTTTTATCATGCCCTTATTAATCATCACTTTCTACTATTTTATGGAATATATAGTCAGAGAAAAGGATACAACGATTAAAGATAAACTATTTGAACTGCTTGATGTTAATCTTAAGCTAAAGCATTTAATAATTTTAGGATTTATAGGCTTAGCAGGTATTTACTATATCTTAAGAACCGGTAACTTTCCGATTTTAGATATACCTGCAATTGAAGAACGTTTTAGAGTAATATTAGAGGACTTACTTTATGTACGTCCCCGCTTCAAAGAATTTTTAATTGGTCACCCGGCTTTTATCATTGCTTTATATTACTTTACTCAATTAAAGAAAAATTATGGATTATACTTTTTAGGACTTTTAGCTGTAATTGGTCAGCTCAATATATTAAATTCTTTTGCTCATATCCATACCCCAGTTTTAATCTCATTACTGAGAACTATACATGGACTATGGTTGGGGTTAGTATTAGGTTTAATAGCAGTTGTTGTTATCAAATATTTCCTTAACTTTGTTAACAAGCAGAAGGTGAAATAGATGAAAAGAATTCTGCTTTCCGGTTATTTTGGGTTTAATAATCTCGGTGATGAAGCTATTTTAGCCAGTATGATTGATATGATAAGGGAAGAAACAGAAGATATTAAGCTCATAGTACTAACCAATAAACCGGAAGAAACAAAGGTTAAATATAATACTGAAACTATTTACAGATATGATATATTTAAGATAGCAGCAAAAATGAAGCAGTCAGATATCTTTATTAGTGGTGGTGGTAGTTTATTACAGGATGTAACCAGCCTGCGTTCAGTTCCCTACTACTTAGGTTTAATATTTTTAGCCCAGATATTTAACTTAAAGACTATCTTTTTTGCTCAGGGAGTAGGGCCTGTTAATAATAGTTTTTATCGTTTTGTTATAAAAAAAGTATTAAATAGAGTGGATTTCTTATCAGTAAGAGATTTAAACTCTGAACTCTTTTTAGAAGAGATCGGTATTAACCGAAATAAAATAGAATTAATTGATGATCCAGTCTATGGATTAAATATTTGTAATGATGTAGATCAAAAAGTAAACGATATAAAAAAGATAGGTGTTTCAGTTCGTAACTGGAAAGATAATAGTTATCTAAAGATTTTAGCTAATTTTTTAAATTATTTAATTAAAAAAGAAGAATTTAAAATTACCATAATTCCCTTCCATGAAGGGGAAGATGAACGGATCAGTAAAAAGTTACAAGACATGCTTTATACCACACCTGAAATTATTAGCTATACTGATGATATCAAAGAAATTAACAAGATATATAATAGCTTTGACCTATTTATAGGGGTTAGGCTGCATTCTTTAATTTTCGCAGCTATAAACTGTGTGCCCTTTATTGGCATAAGTTATGATCCTAAGGTAGAGAGTTTAATTGAGGAGATGAACTATCAGCCTAGTATTAGTACTGATAATATTAATCAAAAACAGTTAATTAAAGCATATAAGAGGATCAAAGATGAAAAAGCTGATATTGAAAATAGAATAAATAGGATTGTAAAGGTAAAAAATGAGCGTGTAAAAGGTTCGCTGCAGCGCTTAATAACTGATTTGAAAGGTGAATGAGTTGAAGGAAATAATTGAAATTCTAACCCTTAAAATAAATAATATAACGATGAAAGAAATTGTAAATGATCTAATAAATTCCATAAGAAAGGGAAAAGAGAAACAATTAATCTATACTCCTAATTCAGAAATAGTAGTAAAAGCTTTTGATAATGGGGATTTCTCACGACTTTTAAATGAGGCAGATTATTTAACTCCAGATGGAGCAGGTCTTTTGATTGCTGCCCGCTTACTGGGACAACCTTTACAGGAGAGGGTGGCCGGATATGATTTGATGAGAAATTTGTTAAGAGAAGTGGCTGACAAAGATATATCAGTCTATTTTTTAGGAGGAAAACCAGGTATAGTAGACTCAGCTGTAGATAATATAAAAAAAGAGCTGCCTGAGCTTAATATGGCTGGTTTTCACCACGGTTATTTAGATTCAGATACCAAAGAAATGGTCATTGAAGATATTAATAATAAAAAACCCGATATATTAATGGTAGGTATGGGTGTTCCTTTACAGGAAAAGTTTTTTGATTCATATTTTGATCAATTAAATATAAAAGTGGGTTTAACTGTCGGGGGAAGTTTTGATGTAATAGCAGGTAAAGCAAAGCGGGCTCCCTTATGGATGCAGAAGATGTATTTAGAATGGTTTTACCGTCTGCTGCAGGAACCCAAGAGATTTAAGAGGATGTTAGCCCTGCCTAGGTTTTTGTATTTAGTATTTAAAGAAAAAATAGATATTTGAGATAAAAAAAGTTTGGAAGGAAGAGATAATAAATGTTAAAAAATAAAAAGAAGCTATTAGCAATTTTAGTTATTATAGCAATTTTGACTGTGGGCGGATATAAAGTAGTTGCAGATAATCTAACTCCTTTAAAGAATTTACAGAATGTAATTTATCTAATAGATAATTACTATGTTGAAGATAAGAATTTAGATGATTTGGTTGATTCTGCAATTACTGGAATGTTAAAAGAGCTAGATCCCTATTCTTCTTATTTAAGTCCGAATGAGTATGAAGAAATGCAGATTGAATTTGATGGTGAATTTGGTGGAATCGGTATTGTAATAACTATTCGTGATGAAAAACTAACGATTGTTTCACCGATAAAAAATACACCTGGGGAAAGAGCTGGTCTTAAGTCCGGTGATGTGATTAAAGCAATTAACGGTAAATTGACCTCAAAGATGTCACAGGAAAAGGCAGTTGATATCATGCGAGGCGAGCCCGGTACCGAAGTAACCTTAACTATTGCAAGGGAAGATAAAGAAGAAGATTTTGATGTGGTAATTACTAGAGCCAATGTTGAGATTCCTTATGTTGAACACAGTATGGAAACTGATACAATCGGCTACTTATCAATCTATCAGTTTGCAAGTGATGTTGGTTATAAAGCTGAGCAGGCCCTAGAAGATTTAAAATCTCAGGGTGCACAGTCATTAATCCTTGATTTAAGAAATAATCCCGGAGGTATTTTAGATGAAGCAGTTAAAGTTGCCAGTAACTTTATTGATGACGGTACCGTCGTTACGGTAAAGAGCCGCCGAAGGGAAGATGAAGTATATAATACAGTATCTGATATTACTGCAGTTGATATACCGATGGTTGTTTTAGTTAATGAAGGTAGTGCCAGTGCCTCTGAAATAGTGGCTGGTGCAATCTCTGATCAAAGCCGCGGTAAATTAATAGGACAAAAAACCTTTGGTAAAGGTACAGTTCAGACTGTAATTCCTTTAGGAGATGGTTCGGCTCTGCGTTTAACAACAGCTCGTTACTATACTCCAAATGGTACCTTTATTCATGAAAAAGGTATAGAGCCTGATATTAGTGTTGAATTTAACCAGGATAGTGAAGAAGATGAACAACTACAAAAAGCAATTGAATTATTAAAAGAGGGTGTTAGAACAAAATCCTTAGACAAAGCCAGCTAGAAAGGTGGATTATTTAAGTGAGTGTATTTAATGTATTAGGACCTATTATGATCGGGCCTTCTAGCTCTCATACGGCGGGGGCGGTCAAAGTCGGTTACCTGGCCCGGTCAATCTTTAAAGATAAATTAAATAAAGCAGATATATACCTGCACGGATCTTTTGCTAGAACCTTTAAAGGACATGGAACAGACCGCGCCTTAGTGGGCGGTCTTTTAGGTTTTAAACCTGATGATGAGCGGATACGGGATTCCTTAAATATAGCTAAAAACAGAGGGGTAGATATTGAATTTCACCTTTCAGATTTAAGAGGGGTTCACCCCAATACAGCTAAGTTAGATCTTTATGGGGAAAACAAAGAGATGTCTATTATTGGTTCGTCGATTGGTGGTAGTCGGATTAAAATAATTCAGATCGATGATTATGAGGTTGATTTTTCCGGTGAAATGCCAACCCTCTGGGTCTTACATAAAGATGTACCCGGGGAAGTGGGTATAATTACTTCAATTCTGGGTAGTTACAAGTTAAATATTGCCAGTATGGTCGTATTTAGAAATAAAAAAGGTGAAGTTGGCTCTGCCATTATTGAATTAGACCATAAGGTAAATGATTTCGTTATTTCTCATCTGGAGAATATGGATGATATCTATCAGGTAAGATATATAGAGCCTTTTTAAGGAGGTCTTTAAATGCAGTACAATAAGATTGCAGATTTAATAGAGAAAGCAAAAACAGAAAACAAAAAGATAAGCCAGATTGTAATAGAAGAAGAGGTTTATGAAAGAGAAATTGAACGCTCTGCAGTAATCGATGAAATGAAAGAACACCTAAAAATTATGAGAGAATCTATTACAGAAGGGCTTACTAAAGGCCATAAGTCAGCAACCGGTTTAACCGGAGGAGAAGCCTTAACCTTACAAAATTCTTCTAATACTTTAGATAGTCCTCTCTATAATAAGGTAATTGTCAAAGCCCTGGCAGTATCAGAAGTAAATGCTTGTATGGGTAAGATTGTAGCTGGACCAACGGCAGGAGCCAGTGGTATAGTACCAGCAGTTTTAATTACCTTAACTGAAGAGTATAGTTTAGATGAAGATAAATTAATAAATGCCCTATTTACAGCCGGTGGTTTAGGTGAAGTAGTATCTAAAAAAGCCACCTTAGCTGGTGCAGCCGGAGGCTGTCAGGCCGAATGTGGTGTTGGCTCTGCGATGGCAGCAGGGGCAGCTGTTGAACTAATGGGAGGTTCACCTAAACAGGTTGGTGATGCTTTTGCCTTAGCTTTAAAAAATCTATTAGGATTAGTATGTGACCCAGTGGCCGGTTTAGTTGAGATCCCCTGTGTTAAAAGGAATGGCTTTGCTGCTTCACATGCCTTAACAGCTGTTAATATGGCATTAAGTGGTATCGGAACTGTTATTCCACCAGATGAAGTTATTGAAGCTATGATGGAGATAGGAGATTTGAATGCCGGTTAGTTTAAAAGAAACTTCTGAAGCAGGCTTGGCTAAAACTAAAACAGGTCAAAAAATAGCTGATAATCTGCAGGATTTTTAAAGAAAAATAGAACTGTATATATTTTTACCCTTTTTTAGTAATAATTACTATTACAAATAAATCATTTTATGTTATAATGTTAAATACGTGTGAATAAATGAACATTTGTTTGCACAAATAAACAATATATAGTATAATGTCTACATGTAAAATAATCAAACAAAAGGTGAGTATTTTATGCCGAATGAATTTAAGCTTCATTCTCCTTATGAACCGAAAGGTGATCAACCACAGGCAATTCGTGAGTTGAAAGAAGGAGTTGAAAAAGGATATAGACATCAAACCCTACTGGGTGCAACCGGTACGGGTAAGACATATACGATGGCGGGAGTTGTAGAAAAGGTTCAAAAACCTACTCTTGTCATTGCCCATAACAAGACATTGGCAGCTCAGCTGGTAAATGAATTCAAGCAGTTTTTCCCTGAGAACAGGGTTGAATACTTTGTAAGCTATTATGATTACTACCAGCCGGAAGCTTATGTACCTCAGACCGACACCTATATTGAAAAAGATGCCTCAATTAATGAAGATATAGATAAACTAAGACTGGCCGCCACCAGTGCTCTCTTTGAAAGAAGAGATGTTCTGATTGTGGCCAGTGTTTCGTGTATATATGGTTTGGGTTCTCCAGCTGATTATCTGGAACTTTCCTGCCAACTGCAAGTAGGGCAAGAAAAACCAAGAAAAGAGATTATGCGCGAACTTTCTATTATGCAGTATAGCCGCAATGATATTGACTTACAGCGTGGTCATTTCCGGGTCAGGGGAGATGTATTAGAAATATACCCTGCTTACCGGGACCAGGCAATTAGAGTTGAACTATTTGGTGATGAGATTGATCGGATTACCCGGATTAATACAGTTACTGGTGAAATCAAAGAAGAATTAAAGGAGATTACCATTTATCCGGCCAGTCACTTTGTAACACCAGAAGATAAGATTAAACGAGCAATTAAAAATATAAAAAAAGAGTTAGTTGAAAGATTAGAAGAATTAAGAGAACAGGATAAATTAGTGGAAGCTCAGCGCTTAGAACAAAGAACCAACTATGATTTAGAGATGTTAGAACAGATGGGTTTTTGTTCAGGTATTGAGAACTATTCAAGGCATTTAAGTGGTAGGTCACCGGGCTCAAGACCCCAGACCTTGCTTGATTATTTCCCAGATGATTTTTTAGTATTTATCGATGAATCACATATGACAGTACCTCAGATTGGTGGGATGTTTGCAGGGGACCGTTCTCGCAAGGAAAAGCTAGTAGAATATGGGTTTAGGTTACCTTCTGCTTTAGATAATAGGCCACTTAACTTTCAAGAGTTTGAAAAGGTTGTACCACAGGCAATCTATGTCTCTGCTACACCTGGCCCTTATGAACATGAACACAGTCAACAGATTGTAGAGCAGATTATTAGGCCGACCGGGCTTATTGACCCTAAAATAGAAGTTAAACCGGTTGATGGCCAGATTGATGATCTTTTAGAAGAGATCAGGGTGGTTGTAGAAGAAAGAAATGAAAAAGTATTAGTTACTACCTTAACCAAAAGAATGTCCGAAGATTTAACTGAATATTTAGGTGAAGCCGGTATTAGAGTTCGCTACCTGCATTCTGATATAGATACATTAGAAAGGTCAGAGATTATCAGGGATTTAAGATTAGATAAATTTGATGTATTAGTAGGTATTAACCTCTTAAGAGAGGGGCTGGATATTCCGGAAGTTTCTCTAGTTGCGATCTTAGATGCCGATAAGGAAGGCTTTCTAAGGGCAGAACGACCTTTAATTCAGACCATTGGTCGGGCCGCTCGTAATGTTAATGGTAAAGTAATTATGTATGGAGATAAGATTACAGATTCAATGCGGAAAGCTATTGATGAAACTGAAAGAAGAAGAGAAATCCAAAAAGAGTTTAATGAAGAACATGATATAGAACCACAGACTATTAGAAAACCGGTTCGTGAGGTTGTCAGACCAGAAAAATTAGTGATTGAAGATAGCAAAGAAAAGGTGTATAGTACAGATGATGAGGATAATTTAGAAGAATTGTCAAAAATAGAACTGCAAAATAAGGTAATTGAATTAGAAGAAGAGATGGATGAGGCTGCCTCAAATCTGGAGTTTGAAGTTGCAGCACAAATTAGAGATGAAATTAAAGAAGTCAAAGAGGAACTTTCAAATAGATGAGGTGATGAAATTGGGCAGCGAAAAAATTATAGTAAAAGGAGCCCGTGAACACAACTTAAAGAATTTAGATGTAGAAATACCCAGGGATGAACTAATTGTCATAACAGGCTTGAGTGGATCTGGTAAATCTTCTTTAGCTTTTGATACAATTTATGCAGAAGGGCAAAGGAGATATGTAGAATCACTATCTTCTTATGCACGTCAGTTTTTAGGACAGATGGAAAAACCTAAGGTAGAATATATTGAGGGTTTATCTCCAGCTATTTCTATAGATCAAAAGTCTACCAGTAAAAACCCCCGTTCTACTGTGGGGACAGTAACAGAAATATATGATTATTTAAGACTACTTTATGCAAGAATTGGAACACCCCATTGTCCGGTTTGTGGTAAAGAGATTAGTTCTCAGAGTTTAGATGAAATTGTGGACCAGGTACTAGAATTAAAAAATAGAACTAAACTACAGATCTTAGCCCCAGTAATCAGAGGTCGTAAAGGAGAACATGACCAGGTTTTTGCCCAGGCGAGAAGAGATGGCTTTATTAGGGTTAAAGTTGATGGTGAAGACTATTTAGTTGATGATGAAATAGAGCTTGATAAAAATAAAAAGCATGATATTTCAGTAATTGTAGATAGAATTGTAATCAATGAAGATATTAGAGAAAGGCTGGCTGATTCTGTTGAAACTGCTTTAGAGTATGCAGAGGGCTTAGTCTATGTAGATATTATTAATGGAGAAACATTGACTTTTAGCGAGAAGTTTGCCTGTAATGAACATGGTTTTAACTTAGAGGAACTTTCTCCCAGGATGTTTTCTTTTAACAGTCCTTATGGGGCCTGTCCTAGTTGTGATGGTTTAGGTATAAAAAAAGAGTTTGATCCTGATTTAATCTTGGATAAAGAAAGGTCAATTAAAGATGGTGGTATAATACCCTGGCGTAATTCCAGCAGTAAGTATTATCCCCAGATTTTAAAGGCTTTAGCCAAAGAATATGGCTTTAGTATGAGTACTCCGATTGGAGAACTGGATGAAGAGATTCAAGATATATTATTATATGGTTCAGACCGAGCCTTAACCTTCCCCTATACAAACAGATATGGTAAGACCAGACAACAAAACACGGAATTTAGAGGGGTAGTTAATTATCTAAAAAGAAGAATGAAGAGATCCGATTCGGCCAGTTCTCACAGTCGTATGGAAAAATATATGAGAGAAGATGACTGTAAGGCTTGTAATGGTCAGAGATTAAAGCCAGGCGCTTTAGCAGTTACAGTGGGTGGTATCTCAATTGCAGAGTTTACCCGCAAAAATATTGGAGATGCTCTTGAATTCATTAAAAACCTAAAGTTAAATAAAAGAGATCAATATATTGGTCAAGAAATTATCAAAGAAATTAGAAACAGACTGCAGTTTATGGTAAATGTAGGTTTAGAATATCTAACCTTAGAACGTTCTGCTGCCAGTCTGTCTGGTGGTGAAGCCCAGAGAATAAGGTTGGCTACCCAGATTGGTTCTGGTTTAGTAGGGGTTTTATATATTCTCGATGAACCCAGTATTGGTCTACATCAAAGGGATAACAAGCGGTTGATCGATACTTTAGAACACATTCGTGATATTGGCAATACCGTAATTGTAGTTGAACATGATGAAGAGACAATAAGAACGGCTGATCATATAATTGATATTGGACCTGGGGCCGGTAAACACGGTGGAAATATTGTAGTCCAGGGTGATTTAGATCAGGTCAAAGACTGTGATAAATCCTTGACCGGTAAGTATCTTAAAGGTGAAGAGGAAATTCCCATACCAGATGAACGCTATGAACCAAATGGTAAGTTTTTAAAGATTAAAGGTGCCAGACAGTTTAACTTAAAAGATATTGATGTTGATATACCATTAGGGACCTTTACCTGTATAACTGGAGTCTCAGGTTCTGGTAAATCAACATTGATTAACTATACTTTGAAAAGAAAATTAATGAAGCATTTTTATGATTCAACTGAACATCCTGGTAAACATGATGAAATAGAGGGATTAGAACACCTTGATAAGGTTATAAATATAGACCAGTCCCCAATTGGTAGGACTCCGCGTTCTAATCCAGCCACCTATACAAAGGTCTTTGATTATATAAGGGACCTCTTTGCTGAAACACCAGAAGCACGCCGCAGAGGTTATGACAAAGGTAGATTCAGCTTTAATGTAAAAGGGGGCCGTTGTGAAGCCTGTAAAGGTCAGGGTAAAAATAAAATAGAAATGCACTTTTTAGCAGATGTCTATGTAACCTGTGATGTTTGTGGAGGTAAAAGATATAATAAGGAAACCCTTGAGATAAAGTATAAAGGCAAGACAATTGCAGATGTATTAGATATGACAGTTGAAGAAGCCTTAAACTTCTTTGATAAGATACCTGCTTTAAAAAGAAGATTACAGACCTTATATGATGTAGGTTTAGGATATATTAAACTCGGTCAACCTGCCACCACTCTTTCTGGTGGAGAAGCACAGCGGGTGAAGATTTCGGAAGAACTTGGTAAAAGAAGTACTGGACGTACCTTATATATGCTTGATGAACCTACAACTGGACTTCACTTTGCAGATGTGAAAAAACTATTACAGGTTTTACACAGACTGCGTGAAGGTGGTAATACAGTTATAGTAATAGAACACAACTTAGATGTAATAAAATCAGCTGATTATATTATTGACCTCGGTCCAGAAGGTGGATATAATGGGGGCGAAGTCTTAGCTACTGGTTCCCCGGAAGAAGTGGCAGAAGCTAAAAATTCCTATACAGGTAAGTTTTTAAGGGATATCTTAAAATAAATCGGTGATCTATAATGAGTAAATATATTGAGGAACAACTAAAACAAATACCAGATAAACCGGGCGTATATATGATGAAAGATGATTCCGGTCAAATAATCTATGTAGGTAAGGCCCGTTCTTTAAGAAAACGGGTCCGTTCCTATTTCCGCAAAGGGAATCAAAGCTATAAGACCTCTATAATGATCGATTATATCGATGATTTTGACTATATTGTAACCGATACTGAGATGGAATCATATATTTTAGAGGCAAACTTAATTAAAAAGTACCATCCTAAATATAATATTAGGTTAAAGGATGATAAAACCTATCCCTTCATCAAGATTACTACTTATGAAGACTTTCCCCGTATCAAAAAGTCCCGGGTAGTAAAAAATGATGGCAGTAAGTACTTTGGTCCCTTTGCTGATGTAGATGCCATCTATAAAACGATCAATATTTTAAAAGATCTTTTTAAGTTAAGAAGTTGTAACTATGATTTTAGTGTAGATAATCAGTTAGAACGGCCCTGTTTAAACTACTATATTGATAAATGTAATGCCCCCTGTGTGGGCAAGATAAGTAAAGAAGCATATAATGAACAAATTAAACAGGTCATTATGTTTTTGTCGGGTAGACAAAAGACCTTACTAAAAAAAATAGAAAATGAGATGCAGTTAGCCGCTGAAGAACAAAATTTTGAGAGAGCCGCCCGCTACCGGGATGCAATAAAAGCAGTTCAAGAGATTTCCCGGCAGCAGAAGGTTATGTCAGAAGATGATAAAGACCGTGATATAATTGCAATTACCAAAGATGGACCTTACTGTGTGCAACTCCTATTAGTTAAAAACGGTAAACTGATTGGTCAGGAACACTTTATCATAGAAGGACCCCAGGGAGAAGGTGAAAAGGAAGTAATGTCTTCCTTTTTACAGCAGTATTATGAACAGGCTCCTCAATTACCGGATGAAATCTTAATCAATACTGAGATTAATAATAGAGAGATTTTAGCTAACCGGCTCAGACAGCTAAAAGGTAAGAAAGTTAGTATTAAGCTTCCCCAGAGAGGGAATAAAAAACGTTTAATTGAGATGGCCTTAAAAAATGCTAAACAAAATTTAAAGAAAGAGAGTATCAAAAAGAAATATGAAGAAAAAAGAACGGTTAAAGCAGTAGAAAAATTAGCTGATTATTTAGATCTATACACCTTACCGTCTCATATTGAAGGGTTTGATATTTCGAATATTCAAGGAACCGACCCCGTTGCTTCCCTGGTTGTCTTTAAAAACGGCCGAGCTTCGAAAAGTGATTACCGTCGTTTTAAAATAAGGCATAAAGAAGGCCCGGATGATTTTGCTATGATGAAAGAAGTAGTTTACCGTCGCTATCGGAGACTCCTTAATGAAGAACGCAAACTGCCAGACTTGATTTTAATTGATGGAGGTAAAGGTCAGTTAAACGCTGCTTTAGCTGCTTTAGATGAGCTTGGATTAGATGATATGCAAATTTTAGGTTTAGCCAAAAGAGAAGAAGAAGTATTTTTACCAGATAGAGAAAAACCAATCATGATACCTAAAAATTCAGCTGCCCTTCATTTATTACAGCGAGTTAGAGATGAAGCTCACCGCTTTGCTGTAAATTACCATCGAAAGTTAAGATCAAGGCGAATTACTCATAGTATGTTAGAAAGAATCCCCGGGATTGGGCCCAAGAAAAGAAAGGCCCTACTTAAACATTTTGGTTCACTAGCTAAAATAAGATTAGCAGACCAGGCTCAACTAAAGGAAGTAAAGGGAATTAGTGATAATCTGGCTGAAGAGATAAGTGACTATCTAGAAGAAAACACAAGAAGCATGTAAAAACCCTGTTTTATGTGTTGACAAGCAGGGTTTTTTAAGTTATCATTAATGTGAAAATAATCACATAATAAGGGGAATAAACTATGATAGAAGTTAAAATATGTGTAGGAAGCAGCTGTCATTTGAAAGGTGCACCTCAGGTTGTAGAAGAATTTAAGAGATTAATTTCTGAAAAAGAACTAAAAGATAAGGTTAAATTAAAAGCTAGTTTTTGCCAGAATAACTGTACACAAGGTGTTAATATTACAATTGGTAAAGAAAAGATAGACAATGTAGGTCCAGAAGATGTAGAAAAAATAGTAAATAAAAAAATATTGGGAGAGATTGTGAATGAAAGTACTTGATGTAGTAAAATCCAGCTGTCAGGACTGTCACCGCTGTCTAAGAAGCTGTGAAGTAGGGGCAATTGGTTTTGATGATCAGGCCTGGATTATAGAAGATAAATGTATATATTGTGGTACATGTGTACATGTATGCCCACAGGACTCGAAAAAACCTTTCGATATGAAAGAGAAGTTAAGTAAATTTATAGAGGCAGATAAAAAAGTAATTGTCAGTTTGGCACCATCTTATCTAACCGCTTATGATGATTTTAAGTGGTATAATATCATAGGTACTTTAAGAGAGATGGGGGTTGATTTAATTACAGAAACAGCGCAAGCAGCTGAATTGGTAGCCGAATATTTTAATAAACAAATTGGAGAACACAGTAAAACACTTGTTTCTAGCTGCTGTCCTTCGATAATAAATTTAATTGAGAAACATTATCCCGAGATGAGGGAATATCTCGCTGATATTGTTTCCCCCATGAATTTACATGCTTCTTTATTAAAAGAAAAGTATGGTCATGAGAGCAAGGTAATCTTTATAGGCCCCTGTATTGCCAAAATGGATGAAATTGAAAATGATAGGACAGATTCAAAAGTAGACGCTGTGATTACCTTTGTACAGTTCAAAAAATTATGTGAAGAAAATAATATAAATATAAATGAATATTGTAGTTATGAAATCGATGAAGGCTGTGGAGAGATCGGAGGTACTTATCCTCTTGAACAGGGGGCAGTTAAAGCATCTGAACTCTTGGCAGACCATGATAAAAATCAGATTATATCAGGTACTGGTGTAAAAAAATCAGAGAGAATATTAACAGACTTAAAAGAAGAAAAAATCCAACCTAAATTTATTGAACTTATGGCCTGTGAAGGGGGCTGTATTAATGGACCTGGTGTCGAAAGCTTTGAAAGTATTGTCAGTAAGGAAATCAAGGTAAATAAATATGCTGAGCAAAAAGAAGTAAAATATAATTCTGATGGATTAAGAAAGTACTTGAATAATATTGATATTAAAAGAAATTATAAAAATAGAAAGAAAATGTATGAAGAGCCTACAGAAGCAGAAATAAGAGATATTTTAAAAGACATAGGGAAAGAAACACCCGAAGATGAAACTAACTGTGGGGGCTGTGGCTATGATTCTTGCCGGGAAAAAGCAATTGCGGTCTACCACGGTTTAGCGCAAAAAAATATGTGTATTCCCTATATGAAGTCTAAAGCTGAATCACTTTCTCATATCATAGTGGAATCTTCTCATAATGCAATTATTGTAGTAGATAAAGATATGGTTATCCAGGAATTTAACCCTGTAGCCAATGAAATGTTCGGAGACCAGCAAAAAGCAGAAAGTGGTAAAAAATTAGCAAACTATATAGACCCTAAACTATTTGAAAAGGTCTGGCGGAGCAAAGATTCTATTGTACATAAAAAAGTGGAATATGAAGACTATAGCCTTATTACCGAACAGACTATCTTTCCGATTGAAGAATATGGAGTAATAGTTGGCATATTTTCTGATATTACCGAACGTGAAAAACAAAAACAGAGAGTACAGGAAATGAAAGAACTAGCGGCGGAAAAAGCTGAAGATGTTGTTCATCAACAGATGAAGATTGTCCAGGAGATTGCAGGCCTTTTAGGAGAAACTACCGTAGAAACCAAGTCAGCCTTACATGAGTTAACCCAACTGATGCAGGAGGAAAAATAATGGGACTTGTTATCGATGAATTTTACCAAAGTGTAGCAAAACATGGACAAGAGGTCTGTGGTGATAATGTTGAAATAATTAAAAATGATAATGAAACCATAGTTGTTTTATCAGATGGTTTGGGGAGTGGAATTAAAGCTAATATATTATCTACCTTAACTTCTAAAATAGCAGTGGGCTTAATAGATAAAAAATTACCTTTAATTGAAATAATTGAAACGGTTTTAGCCACCTTACCAATCTGTGAAGTAAGAGAAATTGCTTATTCCACCTTAGCTGTATTAAGGCTTAAACAGGATGGTACTACCCAGATTATAGAAATTGATACCCCTTCAATATTCTTAGCAAGAGATGGTCAGATTAAAAAGATTGAGATGAAAAAAAGAGAGATGTGGGGTAAAACGGTGTGTGAGGCTGAGATAAAGTTAGATCAAGATGATAGACTTTTTATGGTTAGCGATGGAGTGATTCATGCCGGAATTGGAGCTCTTTTAGACTTTGGATTAGGCTGGCATGGTTTTGCTCGCCATCTTAAAGATGTTTTAGAGCGCTACTGTGACCTTGAAAATATAATTGAAAAGTTAGTAGACATCTGTTTAGCCTATTATTTAATGGAACCGGGTGATGATTTTACAGTACTTGGTTTGGGATTTCGAAAAGAGAGGGAACTAACCATGTTAAGCGGTCCACCCCAGGATTCCAAAAAAGATGAAGAGGTGGTTTTTGAATTACTGGAAGGTCCGGGCCGGAAAGTGGTAAGTGGAGGTACTACGGCCTCAATTGTAGCTCGAGAGTTAAACCAAAAAGTTGAGTCAACATTTGATTATTATGATAAAGAGGTACCCCCTATTATGAAAATAAATGGAATGGACTTAGTGACAGAAGGACTTTTAACCTTAAATAAAACAGCTGATTACTTAGATAATCATAAGCAGGGACAGCTTTATCCTAAAGGAAAAGATGGGGCTGCCCAGATGGTAAGAATGCTGCTTTCTAGTGATTATATAAAGATGATAGTAGGTAGAGCAATGAATGAATCTCATCAGAGTTTAAATCTTCCGCTGGAATTAGGTATTAGGACTCAGGTTATGAATAGAATAGCGAAAAGTTTAAAGAAATTAAATAAAGAAGTAGAAATAGTCTGGTATTAAATAAGGAGGTAAAATAGATGGATATAATTAAAGTAGAAATCTGTATAGGAACCCCCTGTTATTTAATGGGGGCTAGAGAACTTATTGAAGAGATGCGAAAAGTAGAAACAGAACATATAGATAAAATAAAATTAAAAACTGCCCACTGTATTGATGACTGTTGTGATAAAGCTCCAGTCGCAAAAGTAGACAATCAAATATACGAAGATTTAACCCCTGATAAGTTAAGAGAAATCGTTTTAAAAAAGATAAAATAGATATTATTTAAAGGAGGCTTTTAAATGGCAGCTAATCCAGTATCAGAAGTAGTCAAGATAAAAAGAAAAATATATATAGAACTAGCCAGACAGGTATTAGAAAATACAATTGAAGACAAGCTTAAAAAAATACCATATAAAATACTTAAAGAAAAAGATGAAAGATATAGATGTTGTATTCATAAAGAAAGAGCCATTATTAAAGAAAGAATTAAACTGGCTTTAGGTTTCGATCCTCAATTACATAAAGAAGAGACTCCCTCTGATTTATTACAAAAAAGAGGGGAAGAAGACTGCTGTAATAATATTATAAATGTTATCGAACTAGCCTGTGACAGCTGTCCGATTGATAAATATACGGTTACAGATTCCTGCCGGAACTGTGTAGCTCATAAATGTGTAAATGTTTGTCCGGTCGATGCAATTGTAACTATCCAAAATAAGGCATTTATTGATCAAAAGAAGTGTATAGAATGTGGCCGGTGTAAAGAAGTATGTCCTTATGGAGCTATCCATGAAAATATCAGACCCTGTGTAAGAGCCTGTAGTGTAGATGCTTTAAGTTCAAATAGTGACCGCAAGGCAGTCATTGATTATGATAAATGTGTGGGCTGTGGTAGTTGTATTAAAGCCTGTCCCTTTGGAGCAATAAGTGACAGCACAGAATTAGTAACGGTCTGTCGCTCCCTTAAGAAAGATAATGATGACAAATTATCTGCCTTACTTGCTCCTTCTTTTGTGGGACAGTTTGGTGCAAAAATAAGTCCGGGTAAGATAAAAAGTGCTTTACTAGAGATTGGTTTTGATGAAGTAATAGAAGTAGGTTTAGGTGCAGATATGACTTCTTTAGAAGAAAGAGATGAACTAATAGAGAAATTAAATAAAGATGAATTTCTCTTAAGTTCCTGCTGTCCTTCTTTTAAAAAATTAGTTATCAATGAATATAAAGATTTAATAAAAAATATCTCTAATACATTTTCTCCGATGGTTAAAGCGGCCCAAAAGGTAAAAAAAGCAAGTGATAATAAGACAGTATTTATAGGACCTTGTATTGCCAAAAAGTCAGAAGCAACTCTTTTTAATTCTGTGGATTATGTTTTAACCTTTGAAGAACTATTATGTATCATAGTGGCAGCAGATATGAATTTGGCTTCTTATGATCAGCAAAAGGAACTCAATGATGCCTCTAAACACGGACGTCAGTTTGCTTACAGTGGGGGTCTATGTCAAGTAATGCAGTCAATTACTAACTTTGACTTAGAAACTGTTAAAGGAAATGGATTAGATGAATGTTTAGATTTATTAAATAAAAAAGCAGAACAAGAAATAGACTTTGACTTTATGGAAGGTATGGCCTGTAGTGGGGGCTGTGCAGGTGGTCCAGCTGTTTTAAATAAGCCTCAGGTTACTAAAAAACTAGTTGAACTATTCGCTGATAAAGCAGAGTATGTAAAGGCTGAGCAAAATGAGTTTACAGCTTGAAGAAGTAAGTAGGATTGAAAAATTACTCTTTTTGAAGTTTAATGCGGTGAATATGTTAATTTATTGTAATAAGAAAGAAGGAATAGAACCCATATTTACAGAAATAAGTAAATTAGCAAAACAAGAAGTACAGTTTGATAGTATTTTAGACCTCATAGATCAACATGTTAGTAGAAAAGTTATTTTAAATAAGAAGGATATTGATATTATAGAGCAAAATGCCAATAATAATTTTAACTTTAATGTCTTAAATGCTGATGACAAAAAGGTAAGTAAATATATCTTTGTTTCCACCTAATATATTTTGACAATTAACAATACTATATATATAATTACTTTAAAAGTAATAATTATTATTTCATACATATTCAAGGAGGTGAAGTTTAGTTATGGCATATGTTATTTCAGATGAATGTATCATGTGTGGTGCATGTGAACCAGAATGCCCAGTAGATGCTATCAGTGAAGGTGATACCCAATATGTAATCGATGCTGACCTCTGTATTGATTGTGGTGCTTGTGCTGAAGTATGTCCTGTGGACGCTATTAGTCCTGAATAAATATAAGTATAATTATATATAATTATATAAAACACCGGAGTATTATTACTCCGGTTTTAAATTTTTTATTACTTAAATATAATTTTAATATATTAAATTAAATTTAATATATTGTATATTTAATGCAGGATTTAATCTTTACATAGAGAATACATAAATTGGAGTAAAGGTAACTTTATATATAAATAACGAAGGGGTTGATATTTTGAGTTCTCTAAAAGAAGTAGATCCAAAAGTTGCAGAATTTATTGAATTAGAAGAAGAAAGACAGGCTAAACATATTGAATTGATAGCTTCTGAAAACTTTGTCAGTGATGCAGTTCTAGAAGCAGCTGGATCAAAATTAACCAACAAATATGCGGAAGGTTATCCTCATAAAAGATATTATGGTGGTTGTGAACAGGTTGATAAAGTAGAAGAATTAGCAATTGAAAGAGCTAAAAAAATATTTGATGCTGACCATGCAAATGTGCAGCCACATTCCGGCTCACAGGCTAATCAGGCTGTATACTTTGCAAAAGTTCCGATTGGTGAAACTATTTTAGCTATGGACCTTACACATGGTGGTCACTTAACTCATGGTAATCCAGTCAATATGTCCGGGAAATACTTTAATTTTATTCATTATGGAGTAACAAAAGAAGAAGAGATTATTGATTATGATCAGGTAGAAAAGTTAGCAAAAAAACACAAACCAAAGTTAATTGTAGCTGGTGCAAGTGCATATCCGAGAGTAATTAACTTTAAAAGATTTAAACAGATTGCTGATGAAGTAGGAGCCCTTTTAATGGTAGATATGGCTCATATTGCTGGTCTTGTAGCAGCAGGCTATCATCCCAATCCGGTAGAATATGCAGATATAGTTACTACCACTACTCACAAAACATTAAGAGGTACCCGTGGTGGATTAATTCTTTGTAAAGAAGAACATGCTAAAGATATTGATAAAGCTATTTTCCCTGGAATTCAGGGCGGTCCTTTAATGCATATTATAGCAGCAAAGGCAGTTAGTTTTAAAGAAGCATTAACCGATGAATTTAAAGAATATCAAAAACAAATAATAGATAATGCAGATGCCTTAGCTAAAAAATTACAGAGTTTTGGTTTAAGGTTAGTATCAGGTGGCACAGATAACCATCTACTACTGGTAGATTTAAATAACACAAAGATAACCGGTAAAGAAGCTGAAATTGCTTTAGATAAGGTTGGAATTACCGTTAATAAGAATACTATTCCCTTTGAGACAAGAAGTCCGTTTGTCACTAGTGGGATTAGAATTGGTACTCCCGCTGTTACTACCAGAGGTATGAAAGAGAAAGAGATGGAACTTATTGGAGAATATATTTTTGAATGTCTAAAATATATTGATGATGAAAAAAGACTGAAGGATTTACAGAAAAAAGTCTTTGAATTATCAGCCGAATTTTCTGGGTAAATGTGTTGAAATATTTTCCAATATGGATTAAAATAAAAGTAGGTAAGAGATTATAATATTGAGGGGCTTTCCCCTCAATATATCTTTATTAATAAAAAAGTTAGGATGTAATTACTTTGTATAAATTAGTTGTTATAGATTTAGATAATACACTTTTAAATACGGAACACAAAATCAGTTCCAAAAATAAAGAAGTTATCAAGATGGTGCAAAATAAAGGAACTGAAGTTCTTATTGCAACCGGTAGAATGTATGTATCGGCTGAACCCTATATTAAAGAATTAACCTTAAAAAACGAAGCAATTGTATATAACGGGGCAATGGTTAAAGACATTAAATCAGGTCAGATAAAGTACCATAAACCCATTGATAAAAAAGTAGCTCGTAAAATAATAAAAGATGTAAAAGAACAGGGTCTTCATATTAACCTCTATCAAAATGATCAACTCTATGTTGATCAGGATAATGAATATAAGAAGCGATATGAAGAAGTATCTGGTATTAAAGCCCTCCAGGTTGATAATTTAGTAGAATTTGACTTTAATGATCCTACAAAACTATTAATAATTGAAGATGATCCCGAAAAACACAGTTATTACCAGCATTATTTAAGAGATAAATACGGTCATGAAATTGATGTTACAGAATCTAAACATTATTTTATTGAAGTAGGAGCTAAGGGTGTAAATAAAGGTAAAACCCTCCAGCAGATCAGCCAGGACAAACAAATTGATCAACAAGAAATTATTGCTATTGGTGATAGTTATAATGACATAGAAATGATTTCATTTGCAGGGACAGGAATTGCTATGAATAATGCCGCCGAGGCAGTCAAAGAGAAAGCGGACTTGATTGCACCTCATCATGAAAATGATGGTGTGGCAGAGATACTTGATAAATTGATATTGAGTTGAAGAAATATATCAAAAGTGTTATTATTAAGTATAGAAGGCAATAGTACTGACTAGTCAGTTTTGTTTATAATACCAAGGAGGGATTGAGATGGCTACTTTCAATTTCGCAAAGAAATTTGCTGCAGACAAATTAGTAAAAAAAGCACTGGAGTATATTGAAAAAGACCCGGATAAGAATTTTTTAAAGATACTAAATTTAGCAGAAAAATTATCTAACACAGACAGCCAGGACAGGCAGATCGAAGTGATTAGAGAAAATTACAAGAAAAATCCCGTTATTAAGGAATATATTAATAAATTAGATGATATAGACCCTAGTTTTAAAGAAGGTTTACTTATTAACTTTTTTGTTAACTCAGCTTTGCTGGGTATACCCTATCAGTATAAAATGGCTGATGAATTGGGGCATGGAGTCCCCTGGGCTATATTAATGGATCCTACCAGTGCCTGTAACTTAAACTGTGAAGGCTGCTGGGCAGGTGAATACGAAAAAGGTGATACCCTTGAATTTGAAACTATGGATAGAATCATTAATGAAGCAAAAGAATTAGGAATCTATTTCATAATTTTCTCAGGGGGAGAACCAACTGTTTATCCGCGTTTGATGGAATTAGTAGAGAGACATCCTGATGTTGGTTTTATGATGTATACCAATGGCACTTTAATTGATGATGAAATGGCTGATAAGATGTTAGAGTTAGGTAATATAACTCCCGCTATTAGCTTAGAAGGATATAAAGAACAAACCGATGCTCGCCGTGGAGAAGGTGTTTTTGACAAGATAATGGCCGCTATGGACCGTTTGCGGGAAAGAGGCATCATATTTGGAGTAAGTCTTACTGCTCATCGAGACAATGTATATGACCTATTTCAAGGTGAAGACTTCTATGATTTCTTAATTGAAAAAGGGGCAACTTATGGTTGGCTCTTCCATTATATGCCGATTGGAAGAGACCCTGACTTAGATATGATGTTAACCCCTGAGCAGAGAGCATTTTTAGCTGAAAGAGTAAATGAATTGAGAGCAAACAAGCCACTCTTTTTAATTGATTTTTGGAATGATGGTACTTACGCCGGTGGTTGTATTGCAGGTGGCAGAAGATACTTCCATATTAATGCAAAAGGGGATGTTGAGCCCTGTGCTTTTGCTCATTTTGCTACAGATAACATAAAAGATAAATCGTTAAAAGAGGTTTTAGATAATCCGTTATTTGAAGCATATCAAAAAAGACAGCCCTTTAATGAAAACTCATTACGACCTTGTCCTATTATTGACAATAATCCTGCTTTAAGGGAGATTGTTAAAGAGTCTGGTGCTGAACCGACACATCCCGGGGCCGGTAATGTGATAACAGAAGAGGTCGGTAAAAAGTTAGAAGATTTAGCAGAGCGTTGGGAGAAAGTCTCGCGGCCTATTCACGAAAAAAGGGTGAATAAAAAAAATAAATCAAAAGAAGAGTAATATCAAGCCCCTTGCAAGGGGCTTTTCCTTTTCTTTACATTAAATTTCATTAGTGATATAATAAATTTGAATTTTTACAAATCAGGGGGAATTAAATTGAAGATATGGCAGGTATTAAAAGATTCTACCTCACAAACTTATGACAAACTTTTTAAATTTGCTATTTTAAATATTATTTGGTTTTTACTTTCTACCCTGGTATTATTTATTGGATATTCGGGTTTGATTATTAAATTTTATTACCTTTTAATTGTACCCATTATATTTTTAGGCCCCTTTTTTATGGGAGGCTTAATGAGCGGTATTAATTACATAAAGTTTAATGATTTTTCTATTAAAAATTATTTTATATACATAAAGGAGAATTTCAAGAGAGGACTGTTAGGTTTTCTCTTTACTTTTTTTATATATGCATTATTAACTGCAGATCTCATTTTCTTTTTACAAAAGGGTACTAACAGCCTTTTCATGTTGATATTGGCTGTATTGGTGTTGTATATACTTATCTTTTTTTCCATGATGCAGTGTTATTACTGGGGTTTTTTAGCTCTCGATAAGCAAAAAAAGATTAGGCATGTAATAAAGAACTCATTTTTAGTAACTATAGATAATGTTGTATTTTCATTTCTTTGGTTTTTAATTGTATTAATAATAACTGTAATTTTAGTAGTAACTGGTTTTGGAATGGCTGTTCTTTTAATGAACTTTTTATCTTTAATGATGTTAAATGGAACAATAGCTGTTTCCTCTGAATATGATAAATTAGAATTAGAGGAGCTGGATAAAGATGAGTAAAGAATACTATATTGGAATTGATATAGGTGGAACTAAGATTCTTTCTGCTCTAGCTGATAGTGAGGGTAATATTATAAATAAAGCTCAAAACCCGACAGAAGCAGACAAAGGTGAAGAAGTCATAATTGCAAATATTAAAGATAGTATTAACCGTGTAATTAAAAATAGTAAGATAACTAAAGATAAAGTAAGAAGAATTGGGGTTGGTAGTCCCGGCCCTTTAGATCTTAATAATGGTATTATCATTGAAAATTCTAATTTAGCCTGGACTAATGTACCGATTGTACAAATTTTAGAAGATGATACGGGTATTGATGTAATTTTAGAAAACGATGCTAATGCAGCCGCCCTGGGTGAAAACCAATTTGGAGCCGGTAAAGAGGCCGATGATATGATATACATTACAATAAGTACTGGAATTGGCGGTGGCATAATTATTAACCGAAAGATTTTTCATGGTGGAAAAGGTAATGCTGGGGAAGTAGGTCATATGACATTAATCCCCGATAGTGACTATCAATGTGGTTGTGGAAATTACGGTTGTTTTGAAGCGGTTGCCTCTGGAACAGCTATTGCTAGAAGAGGTAGAGAAGCTTTAACTGCAGATAAAGACGGCCTAATTTATGAATATAGTGAAGGTAATCCAGATCTAGTTGATGCACCTTTAATAGCTGCTGCTGCCCGTAAAGGTGACCAAAAAGCAATTGATATCTATAAGATAACTGGTCAGCTGCTGGGCGTAGGAATTGCAAATGTTGTTAACCTCTTTGATCCAGAAATTATAGTGCTGGGTGGAGGAGTTATGCATGCAAAAGATCTTTTTTGGGATGAACTTGAGAACAGTCTACATGAAAGGGCTTTACAACCTAATCTTAAAGGCCTGCAATTAAAAGAAGTTAAGCTGGGTAAAGATACAGGTGTAAAAGGTGCAATCGCAGTAGCAATGTGTGATTATCTTTACTAATTTGCAATCATATAGTTATTCGGGGTGAAAAAAATGAGTACGGGCCAAAAGTATGTCTTCACCATAACACTTTTAATTTTCTTAACAGCCTTTAATACAGCCGTGCAGGCCGATGGGAACTTGATATTTTTTGTAGTAGATCCAGCCGGTGATGATCATGGACCCGGCTATTATCTTTATCCTGAACATGCGGTTTTTCAACAAGGTAAGGGACTATTTGATGTTGTAGAGTTTAAAATATATGAAGAAAGCACATATTATGAGTTTCAATTTGAATTTGTTAACTTAGTAGATGTCTGGAACTCCCGGTTTGGTTTTAGTTTACCGATGATCCAGATTTATATAGATAATAAAAAAGGTGGTTCAATTGCTCTCTTTGAAAAAGGGGCAAAGGTAACATTAAATCCAAAATATCCCTGGGAAAAGTTATTAAAGATAAACGGCTGGGGCGTCAGCCTTTATGTTCCCCAAGATCGTAATAAACAGGTGGTCGATTTTACAGTAAGTGGAGAAGATGTACCCTGGGTTATAAAAGATCCACAGATTAAAGTGGAAAAAAACTGGATAAAATTAAAGCTTAAAAAAGCCAAGATTGGCCCCCTTAAGGGAGCTAATCTATTCATATTAATAGGTGGTTTTGATCCCTTTGGTTATGATTATTTCAGAGGTATTCGAGCTGAATTAAACTCCTGGTTTTTTGCTGCTGAAGGGGATCATGATATAAATTATGCACCCCGGGTGATTGATTTAATAGTACCACCAAAATACAGTCAAGAAGAGATGTTGGCTGACTATAATACTGGTTATGCCCAAATTGAACCGGTCCATATTGGTCTTGATCAGGGTGTTGAGCAAAAAGCTTTTTATATTTATATTGTTATCTTTTTAATATTAGCAATTTTAATTTATTTTTCTATTAAAATTATCGAAAAAAGGCTTGGTGTTAGCAAAGATGCTGAAAAAGAAGAACAAACAGGCGATTGATTTCTGCCGTAATATCATGCAGGAAGTATCAAGAAGTTTTGCCTTAACGATACCTCTTTTAGATAAAAGGATTCGCGAACCAGTTATGATTACATATTTACAGGATAGGCTTTTAGATAGTTTTGAAGATGAAGGGGTATTAGATACAGATTACCGCAAAAAATATATGGGGAAGGTTGTTGAACTATTTAATCCTACTATTTCTGAAAGAGAGCAAAATGAACTGATAAAGCAGGTAAGTAAACAGGCTTCTGAATTTGAAGACTCAGTAAAAAAGTTAATTAAAAACACTGATAAACTAGTGACTTGTTTTAATACCTTAGATCAAGAAGTCCAAAAAATTTCTTTTCGCTGGTTAAGTGAAATGGACAAAGGTATGCAAAAATATCTGGACAAACCGGTGGAAACTTTCTCTGAATTAAATGAATACTGTTATTATGTAGCCGGTACAGTTGGCGGCTTTTTAACTGATCTAATTGTTGAAATCGGTAATATTCAAGGTGAAAACAAACAGGTGCTGGAGAAAAATTTCGTGGAATCAGGCCTTTTCTTACAGAAAGTAAATATAATTAGAGATATTAAATTAGATATTTTAAACCATAAAAAACATTACTGGCCTTTAAAAGAACTGGGAATTACAGAAAGCGAAATTATCGATCAGGCCAATGAAAATGAAGCCTTAAAAGCACTGGAGAAAATGGTGAATGATGTAAAAAGACATTCTAAAGCCCTAATTGATTACTATTATGCGATTCCAAAGGAATGGAGTGGTTACAAGAAGTTTTATTCTGTAAACAATGCTATGGGTTATGCGACCTTGGAACTAATCGAAAGTAATACTGATTTATTTTATCTCAATAAAAAATTAAAGATTAAAAAGACAAAAGTATTAAAGATTCTAGCAGTTTCAGAAGATACTTTTTTAAAAAAAGCACATTCAGTTTTAAATGAGAACTAACCACCTGAGATGGTGGTCTTTCTTTTTTAAAAATAGAAAATAATAGAGGAAAATCATCAAGTAAAAAGAATTTATTAATTAAGGTGATAAATATTGCAAGCAAATACAGCGAAAAATACAAATAAACGAGAAAATAAAATATATACTATCATCAATCCAGTTTCCTCTAATGGTAAAACAGGTAAAAGATGGCCTGCTTATAAAAAGAGATTTAAGGAGGCTAAGCTTAATTTAGATATTAATGAAACCCTATACCCCGGCCATGCTGTTAATTTAACTAAAAACGCCTTGAATGGGGGTTATAAAACGATCATGGCAGTTGGTGGTGACGGAACAGTCAATGAAATAGTCAATGGTTTTTACCATAATGGTCAGTTAATAAATAAAGAAGCTGTGCTTTTAGTCTTTTCACAGGGGACCGGTTCTGATTATATAAAATCTTTAGGTCTAAAAAAGAATATCGATACAGTTATCAATACCTATAAAAAGTATGAGAGAAAATGGGTAGATATCGGTAAGATGAAGTATCTTAATTTTGATCAAAAGGTAGTTGAAAGATACTTTGTAAATGAAGCCGATGTAGGTATTGGAGGAGAGACCGTTGAATATGTAAACCGTTCTTCTAAACTTATGGGCGGCTTATTAACTTATCTTATTGGAGCAATTAGGTCTGTAATAAGGTATGATAATAAAAAGATGAAACTTGAAATTGACGGTAAAGTAATAAAAGAAGGCTTAATAAATAGTGTGATGGTAAGTTTGGGCAAATACTTTGCAGGCGGAATGCCGATTGCACCTAAGGCTATCATTGATGATGGTTTATTTGATATTATAATATTAGGTGATCTCTCTAAGACAGAAACTTTATTAAACCTATATAAGGCCTACCAAGGTACACATATTGATTATCATAAGATTGATTATATACAGGGTAAAGAAGTCAAAATCGATACTGAAGAAAGAGTTTTAATAGATATTGATGGTGAATCGGCGGGTATGCTGCCGGCTGAATTTAAAATCTTAGAACAGGCATTTCCCGTCTTGGTCTAATCCTATTTTACAAGCTAATAATAATGTTATAAAATTAGAGTTGAAAGAAGCTAGGAGTGGATAATATATGAAATTTATCTTAATTACAGGAATGTCCGGAGCAGGAAAATCTACCACCCTTAACTTTTTCGAGGATAGCGGCTACTTTTGTGTTGACAATCTACCGCCGGCCTTGATTTCGAAGTTTGCAGAACTATGTTTACATTCTGAGTTAAATAAGATTGCAGTAGTCTGTGATATAAGGGGCGGTAAGTTCTTTGAAGCCTTAACAGAAAAGTTAAATTACTTAGAAGAAAATAAGATCAATCACGAAATACTATTTTTAGAGGCATCTGATAAAGCATTAGTGGATAGATATAAAGAAACCAGGCGCCGCCATCCATTAGATGAGGAAGGCCGTATTCTAGATGCAATCCGAGAAGAGAGAAAAAGGTTAGAACAGCTGCGCGGTAAAGCCCATAATGTGATCGATACTTCCAGTATTTCGATAAAAGAACTAAAACAAAAGCTAAGAAGAGATTATATTGGTGAGGATAAAGATATGCAGGCGCTCACCATAAATATTATTTCTTTTGGTTTTAAATACGGCATACCTTTAGATGCTGATGATGTATTTGATGTCAGATTTTTGGCCAATCCTTATTATGTAGATTCCTTGAAAAATTTAACCGGTGAGGATAAAGAGGTAAAAGATTATATACTAAAATGGCCGATCACAAGTAGATTTTACAATAAGTTTTTTGACCTGATAGAATTTTTGATTCCCGAATATGAAAAAGAGGGAAAAAGTCATTTAAGTATTGCAGTCGGCTGTACAGGCGGTCACCACCGTTCAGTTACCACTGCGATTAAACTAAAGGACTTTTTAGATGGTAAAGGATATAAAGTTACGGTTAACCACCGAGATATTAATAAATAACCAGGAGTGGTATAATGAAATTCCTAAAATGGCTTTATCCTGGGCTGGGTGTGAAGAGATGGTTTATTCTCGGTATTATTGGCTTACTTTTGCTCAGTACTGGAATTGCATTGTTGTTACACATCAATATTGTTGATTATATAATAAAGATGATTTTTGAAGTTATTACAAATTTAAGCGGTTCACTTCCCTATTATACGAACATGTTAATTGGAATAATTCTGATTGTTATTTCACTTGCAATTTTAACTTATGCAGGTAATAGATTTGTAGATAAGCTAAATAAAGAAATATATCGAGATGATGACTTTGTAAATGTATTATATAAAAAGAATCAGCTGCAAAAAGGGCCCAAGGTAGTTGCCATCGGAGGGGGAACAGGTCTTTCAAACCTCTTAAGGGGCTTAAAAGAATTTACAAGTAATATAACTGCCATTGTGACGGTGGCTGATAACGGCGGTAGTTCCGGGAAACTAAGAGATGAACTTGATATCTTACCACCTGGAGACATTAGAAACTGCCTGGTGGCTTTAGCTGACCAGGAACCGTTAATGGAAGATCTATTTCAGTACCGTTTTCATAAAAAAGGAGATCTTAGAGGACATAGTTTTGGTAATCTCTTTATTGCAGCTATGACAGAAGTCTTAGGTGACTTTGAAGAGGCAGTAGAAGAATCTTCTAAGGTATTAGCGATTCAGGGCAAGGTCTTACCCTCTACAAATCAGAATGTCAACTTAGGGGCAGTTTATGAAGATGGTAGTGAAATATTAGGCGAATCCGAGATTCCCAATAAAAATAAGGCAATTCAGGGAGTTTATCTAGAACCAGGTTCAGTTAAGATTACAGAAAGGTCTAAAAATGCACTTTTAGAAGCAGACTATATTTTAGTAGGCCCCGGCAGCCTGTATACTTCTCTTTTACCGAACCTGTTGGTAAAGGGTATGGTTGAGACGATTAAAAACAGTGAAGCTAAGAAAATATTTATCACAAATGTGATGACTCAACCGGGGGAGACTGACGGTTATTCAGCCTATGACCACTTAAAAGCTGTCTATGACCATATTGGTGAAGAGATTTTTGATTATACGATCATCAACAAAAATGGCAGCAAAAAAGAACTTTTAGAAAAGTATGCTGAAGAAGGTGCCTACCCTGTTGAAATTGATTTTGATGAACTTAAAAAAATGAATATAAATATAGTGAAAGGCAAATTAATTCAGACCGGGGACTATATTAGACATGACCCCCAAAAATTAGCAGAAATTTTAGTGGAACTTTAATTAAAGTTGGTGATTTATATAAATGTCTTTTTCTGATGATGTAAAACATGAATTAGCCCATCTCGAGATTGAAAAGCCAGGAGTACATCAAGCTGAATTAGCAGCTCTAATTAGGATGGGTGGTTCAATCTTAATTTCTTCCGGTAAGCTTGCTGTTAAAATAAGTGTATCACACGGAGATGTAGCCAGAAGAGTATATAGATATATAAAAGAAGAGTATCAATTTGCAAGTGAAATAAGAGTTAAACAGAATAACCTAACCAAACGAAAAAAATATGAGCTTCTTATTACACCCCAAAAAGGGGTTTATGACCTATTAGAAAATCTAGGTATTTTAGACCAATCCCACAGTATTATGTTTACAGTAGCGGATTGGATTAAAGATAAAAGAGATTTTAAGAGAGCCTATTTAAGAGGCGTATTTCTCGCAGGAGGTTCAGTCAATAAACCAGGGGCTGAATACCACTTAGAAATTAGGTGTGAACATAAGTCACACGCAGAAGAGATTATGGAATTAATGAAGCACTTTGAATTAGACCCCCATTTGACAGAACATAAAAAAAAGCAGGTTATCTATTTAAAAAAATATGATGATATAGCTACTATGTTGAATCTAATGGGAGCATATAATTCTCTTTTAGAGTTAGAGAATACCCAGGTCTTTAAAGAAATTAAAAATAATGTGAACCGGCGGGTTAACTTTGAAACAGCCAATCTGGATAAAACGGTTAAAGCAGCTATGGAGCAGATTGAGGATATTGAACTCATTGAAGAAGAAAAAGGTTTAGAAAATATTACAGAGAGTTTGCAGGAAATTGCTGAACTTAGAAAAGAAAATCCTTATGACAGTTTAAAAGAATTAGGAGAAATGTTAGAACCTAAACTTTCTAAATCAGGTGTATATAACAGGATTCGGCGGATAAAGAAGATCGCTGAAAAGATAAGGAGTGGAAAAAATGGATCTAGCTCTTGACTTAAGCGTAGATCTAGAACAAAAACAGGAACTAGTGATGACCCCAAAACTTCAGATGGCTATTAAACTTCTTCAATACTCCAGTATGGAGTTAAAAGAGTATGTAGAAGAAGAAATGAAAGATAATCCTCTTTTAGAGAAACATGATGAAAATGAAAACCATCTTGATGATAGAATTAAAAACCAGTACCAAAGCTATAGATATGGGAGTAACTACAACCAGGAAGACTTTAACTATGAAAATATGGTTACCTATCAGCCTAATCTTTTAGAGTACTTAGAAAACCAGCTTTATGAGGTTTTAGATAGTGATGAGATAGAGGTAGGAGAATATATATTAGGTAATCTAGATGAAAGAGGCCTGCTTTCAACTTCCTTAGATGAAATTGCTGAGGAACTAGAAGTAGATATTGATCATATTAAAGGTATAATAAAAAAGATCCAGCAGTTAGAACCAGCTGGTATTGCTGCTACTAATATAAAAGAATGTTACTTAACTCAGCTTAAACAGATGGATGTTACCACCAATGATGCTGAACTCTTAATTGGTAAGCATCTTGATTTAATTGTTACAGAAGAATACAAAAAGATCTTAGATAAAACAGATTGGAGAAAGGAAAGGTTAAGCAGGGCTTTAAATATTGTCAACAAATTAACCTCAAAACCAGCTTCTTTAGTAGTAGACCATAAAAAGACCCAGTATATTATGCCTGATATAGTAATCAAAAAAGTAAATGATGAATATGTAATAGTATTAAATGATAAGGCTTCACCATTATTAAGAATCAATCCCTATTACTATGAAATGATGCAGAAGTGCAAAAAAGATGATACCTATGAATATTTAGAGGATAAGTTTAAATCAGCACTCTGGATAATTAAAAGTATTGAACAGCGCAGAATGACGGTCTATAGAATTGCTAAAACAATAGCTGATAAACAAAAGAATTTTCTAAACGAAGGGGTAAAATACTTAAAACCACTTACCATGCAGGAGATCGCTGATGAGATTGATATGCATGAATCAACCGTAAGTCGGGCTACTGATAATAAGTTTATCCAGACCCCACGCGGTATATTTGACTTTAAGTTCTTTTTCAGTGGTGGGGTTAATGATATTTCAACAGTGAGCATCAAGGCCATTATTATAGAAATTATAAAAGCAGAAGATAAAAGTTCACCCCTAAGTGATAATGCAATTGCTGATTTATTGAGAACAAAACAGAACCTAAAGTTATCTAGAAGAACCATTGCTAAGTATCGAAATGAATTGGGTATTCCTTCTTCTGTCAAAAGAAGAAAAAAATATTCAATTTAAGGCAGGAATTTTGCGATTAATATATAATAATTAAAAGTGGAAAATAAAAGATTAATTTATAGATATACCGGGACAAAATTGTTCCGCAAGGACAAATTAATCCCGAAGCCGGGAGGGATTAGATGAATTATTTGTTAAAAATACAGAAAAAGCTTGTCCCAGAATTGATAAATATTGCTGAGATAAGATATAATATATTAAAAGAAGTCTTTAATCACCAACCAATTGGCCGCCGTAATTTAGCCCGCAAATTAGACTTAAGTATTAGGAGTGTAAGGAAGCATCTCGATTTTCTGTATGAAAAAAGATATATCCGAATCTCTAAAAGTGGTACATCCATAACAGAGAATGGAGAAGATTTTTTACATGAACTTGATACCTATATGAAAGAAATCAAAGATATTTCAAATATAGAAAATAAAATTGAAAAGTTACTTGGTATAAATAAGGTAATGATAGTGCCGGTGGAAAAAGATTCAGAAATCATCAATAAAGAAATAGGCCGTTTTACCTCCCGTTTTTTAAGGGAAATGATCAATGATAAGGATATTATTGCTGTCACCGGTGGTTCAACTTTAGCCCAGGTTGCTGAAACAATGGTCTTTTTAGAAGAACCAAAAGATGTAACAGTTATTCCCGGCCGGGGCGGTCTGGGAGAAAATGTAGAAATTCAGGCTAATACGATTGCTTCCAAGATTGCCAAAAAGCTGGGTGGCAGGTATAAATTATTACATATCCCGGATGATATTACCAGAGAAAGCCTAGCGATGATAACCAATGAACCTTCTGTGAAAAAAACTTTAGATCAACTGCAGAAGGCAAATATTTTAGTACATGGTATTGGTACAGCCGAGATGATGTCAGCCCGGCGGGATATGGAAGAAAGTGAAATTAAAAAACTAAAAGACAAAGGAGCTATTGCAGAAGCTTTTGGTTTATACTTTAATGAAGCAGGAGAAGTAGTATATTCAACTGCCAGTGTGGGACTTAGCATGGCAGATTTAAAGAATATAAATAAAGTAATAGCTGTGGCGGGTGGAGTTGATAAGGCCCGCGCAATAATTTCAGTAGTTTCACCTGAATACCATGATATATTAATTACGGACGAACTTACCGCAAGAGAAATCATATCTCTTATGGGAGGTGAAAATAAACAAAAAAGTAAATAGTTAAATGTTTAATGGCTAACATTAATGTTAATCAATTCTAATTATAATATAAATAAGGAGGAATAAATGATGAGTGTAAAAGTTGCAATTAATGGTTTTGGTGCTATTGGTAGAAAGGCTTTAAGAGGTGGGATTAAAAATCCTGATATTGATTTTGTAGCGATTAATGACTTAGTAGAACCTAAGATTTTAGCATATCTATTAAAATATGATTCTAACCACGGTACTTATCAAGGCGAGATTGATCATACCGATGATTCTATAATTGTAGATGGTAAAGAGATTAAGATATTTAATAAAAAAGACCCTGCTGAACTTCCCTGGGGTGAACTTGGAGTAGAGGTTGTCTATGAATCAACTGGACTCTTTACTGATGGTGAAGATGCTAAAAAGCATATCGAAGCCGGAGCTAAAAAGGTAATAATTTCTGCGCCTGCTACAAATGTTGATAAATCATTTGTACTTGGTGTAAATGATGATGACTATGACCCAGAAAATCACAATATTGTATCAAATGCTTCCTGTACCACAAACTGTTTATCACCAATTGCTAAGATATTAAATGATGAATTTGGAATCGAAAAAGGTCTTATGACTACAATTCACTCCTATACTTCATCTCAAAATATATTAGATGGACCATATAAATGGAAGAAAATTACCCGCGGCCGTGCCGCAGCTGAAAACATTGTTCCTACTACAACTGGTGCTGCAGTAGCTACTACTAAAGTTCTACCTGAATTAAAAGGTAAACTTGATGGAATGGCAGTTAGAACTCAGACTCCAACCGGTTCACTAGTAGACTTAGTAGTTACCTTAGAACAAGATGTAACTGAAGAAGATATTAATAGAGTAATGAAAGAATATGCAGAAGGAGATATGAAGGGAATCTTAGAATACAACGAAGATCCGATTGTATCTAGAGATATTATTGGTAATCCACATTCTTCTATTTATGATAAAAACCATACCAAAGTTATCCAGGGTAATATGGTTAAATTACTTTCCTGGTATGACAACGAATGGGGTTATGCTCAAAGATTAAATGACTTTGCAGTTAAAATGAAAGAATTAGGAATATAATTTAAAGAGAGAATTTAAGGGGGTTAAAAGCATTTGCTTTAACCCCTTTTTAAACCTGATAAAACGGAGGTGTTTTGTACTTTGAAAAAATCACTTAAAGATTTTGATTTTAAAGGAAAAAAAGTATTAGTAAGGGTTGATTTTAATGTACCACTTGAAGATGGTGAAGTAACTGATAATAATAGGATTGAAGCTGCTTTACCTACTATTAAATTTTTAATTAATGAAGATGCTAAAGTAATTTTAATGTCTCATTTAGGTCGTCCTAAAGGAGAAGTCAAAGATGAATTCAAAATGGATCCTGTTGGTAAAGAATTGGCCAACTTACTTAATAAAAAGGTTTTCAAAGTTGATGACTGTATTGGAGATGAAGTACAAAAAGCAGTTGGAAATATGGGAAACGGGGATGTAGTACTTTTAGAAAACACAAGATTTTATCCTGGTGAAAAAGCCAATGATCCTGAATTTGCTAAAAAGTTAGCAGCCAATGCAGATATATTTGTACTGGATGCCTTTGGTGCAGCCCATAGAGCACATGCTTCTACAGTGGGAGTTACTGAATACTTACCTTCCGCAGCTGGCTTTCTACTTATGAGGGAATTAAATGCCCTTGGAGATGTAATGGATAATCCAGCCAGTCCTTTTGTGGCAATTATGGGTGGAGCTAAGATATCCGGTAAGATTTCTGTCATCGAAAACCTTTTAGATAAAGTTGACTATATTTTAACCGGTGGCGGTATTGCCAATACATTTCTCAAAGCACAAGGTTATGAAGTTGGCGAATCATTAGTTGAAGATGACAAATTAGAAACTGCTCGTGAATTAATCAATAAAGCTAAAGAGAAAAATGTGATACTGCTTGTACCAAAAGATGTTGTAATTGCAGATAAATTTGCGAAAGATGCAAATGCAAAAGAAGTCGGTGTAACTGAGATTCCTACAGACTGGCAGATACTAGATAGTGGTGGCAGCCAGACTTTAGAAGAATATACTAAAATAATTAAACAGGCAAAAACTGTGATCTGGAATGGTCCAATTGGTGTCTTTGAGTTTGATAAATTTGCCAAAGGAACTAATGCAATCGCCAAAGCATTAGCAGAAACTGATGCTAAGACCGTAATAGGTGGTGGAGAATCAGCAGCTGCTGTTAAAAAGGCCGGACTCATTGATAAGATGACACATGTATCAACAGGTGGTGGAGCATCACTTAGATTTTTTGAAGGAAAACCATTACCTGCTGTGGAAGCCTTAGATGAACTTAAATAACGGGAGGTATTAAAGATGCGCAAACCTTTTATCGCAGGAAACTGGAAGATGAATAAAACTATTTTAGAGGCAAAAGATTTAGTTAGTTCTTTAAAAAATAAAGTATCTGATATAGATAATGTAGAAATTGGGGTTTGTCCCCCTGCAATTGATTTACAGGCAGTTAAAGAAACAGCTGAAGGAAGTAATGTAAAGGTAGGAGCCCAGAATATGCACTGGGAAGAAAATGGAGCCTATACAGGCGATATTTCACCAGTTATGATTAAAGAACTTGGTTTAGAATATATCATTATTGGCCACTCTGAAAGAAGAGAGTATTATGATGAAACCGATGAACAGGTTAATAAAAAAGTACTGTCTGCTTTTGAACATGGCTTAAAACCAATAATCTGTGTGGGTGAAAGCCTAGAAGAAAGAAAAGCAAATGAAACTAGAGATAAAGTGGAAAAACAAGTTAAGGCGGCTCTCAAAGGCCTAAATCAAGAACAGGTTAGCCAAACTGTAATAGCTTATGAACCTATTTGGGCTATTGGAACCGGTGAATCTGCTAGCTCCAAACAGGCTAATGAAGTAATAAGCTATATTAGAGATGTTATTGAAAATGAATATTTAGATGCAGCTGAAGATGTTAGGATTCAATATGGTGGTAGTGTTAAACCCCATAATATTGAAGAATTTATGGCTGAAAGTGATATTGATGGTGCTCTCATCGGTGGTGCCAGCTTAAAAGCAGAATCATTTGCAGATATTATTAAAAAGACTTCAGAAATGTAAAGTTTTTTAGCACCAGTTAGAATAGGAGGTGTCAAAATGAACAGACCACGACCACTTGCCTTAATCATCCTAGATGGTTATGGTGAGTCAGAACAGGAAGAAAAAAATGCAGTAAAAAATGCAGATACTCCTTTTTTAGATAAATTAAGAGAGGAAAACCCTACTTCCATCATGCAAGCCTCGGGCGAAGATGTAGGACTACCCCCGGGCCAGATGGGTAATTCCGAAGTAGGCCATTTAAATTTGGGGGCAGGTAGAATAGTACCTCAGGAATATACCCGCATTACGAAAGCTGTGGAAGACGGTTCTATTTTAGAAAATGATGTTATACAAAAAGCAATAAAAAAAGTTACTGATAATAATAGTGCCTTACACCTTATGGGACTTTTATCAGATGGGGGTGTACACAGCCATATCAACCATCTATTTGGTTTACTAGAGATGGCTAAAACGGCTGGAATAGAAGATGTTTATGTTCATGCGATTTTAGATGGTAGAGATACCCCACCACAAAGTGCCTTAACCTATATTGAACAGTTAGAGAATAAGATGGAAAAAATAGGTGTAGGAAAGATAGCCACAATTAGTGGTAGATACTATGCAATGGATAGAGATAATAGGTGGGATAGGACTAAAAAAGCCTATGATGCTTATGTATTAGGAGAAGGTATCGAAGTTTCCTCTGCTGAAGAAGCAGTTAAAAAGTCTTATGAACGCGGAGATAATGATGAGTTTGTACTTCCAAGTGTTGTCATTGAAGACGCTCAACCGGTTACTACTTTAAAAGATGAAGATTCCTTAATCTTCTTTAACTTTAGAGCAGACCGGGCCCGCCAAATAACAAGAGCACTTGCTTTAGATGGTTTTGATAAATTTGATAGACCAAAACAACAACAACCGGATGGTCTTTATTTCATCTGTATGACCGAATATGATGAAGACTTTGATTTACCAATTGCCTTTCCTAAACTCCATATTGACAATATTTTAGGTGGAGTCTTAAGTGAACATGGAATGAAGCAGTTAAGAATAGCTGAAACTGAGAAATATGCACATGTCACCTTCTTTTTTAATGGAGGAGAAGAAAGAGAATTTGAAGGTGAAGATAGAGAATTAATCCCTTCACCTAAGGTAGCCACTTATGACCTACAGCCTGAAATGAGTGCATATAAGGTAAAGGATAGATTATTAGAAAAGCTAGATGAAGATATTTATGATGTAATAATTTTAAATTTTGCCAATCCTGATATGGTTGGCCATACCGGTTTTTATGATGCAGCCGTTAAAGCTTTAGAAGCAATCGATGAATGTATGAGTGAGATAGTACCTAAGATTATAGAGATGGGCGGTCAAGCTTTAATAACAGCTGATCATGGTAATAGTGAACAGATGATAGATGATAAAGGAGAACCTCATACTGCTCATACTACTAATCCTGTACCACTTATCTATGTTGGTTCTGATAAAAAAGTTAAACTTAAAGGTGGTAGATTAGCAGATATAGCGCCTACAATGTTAGAAATTTTAGGAATTGATAAACCGGAAGAAATGACAGGTAATACTTTGATTAAAAAATAATTAAATTGAGGTGATTTTTATGATAAGTCCGTTTATTGAAGATGTTTATGCCCGCCAAATTATTGATTCACGCGGTAATCCTACTGTTGAAGTAGATGTTGTTTTAGAAGATGGAACCCTGGGTAGAGCCAAAGTACCTTCCGGTGCTTCTACTGGGGCTCATGAAGCAGTGGAATTAAGAGATGGCGGCGATGATTATATGGGTAAAGGAGTACTTGACGCTGTAAAAAATGTAAATACAATTATAGGACCAGAACTGATTGGCATGGATGTAAGAGATCAGATTTTAATAGATAACCTTATGATAGAAATTGATGGTACAGATAATAAAGGTAGATTAGGGGCTAATGCGATCTTAGGAGTTTCCTTAGCAGTGGCTAAAGCAGCTGCTTCTGTTTCTGATGACTTCCTCTTTAATTATATCGGAGGAGTAAGTGCTAGTCTATTACCTGTACCAATGATGAATATATTAAATGGTGGAGAACATGCTGATAATAATGTTGATATTCAGGAATTTATGATTATGCCGACCGGAGCGGACAGCTTTAAAGAAGCCCTGCAAATGGGTTCAGAAGTTTATCATAACTTAAAGAAAGTGCTGCAAGCGAGAGAATTAGGCACCGGAGTTGGCGATGAAGGCGGTTTTGCACCAGATCTTTCTTCTAACGAAGAAGCCCTGGATGTAATAGTAGAAGCAATTAAAAAAGCAGGCTATAAAGCCGGTGAAGATATTATGTTAGCCCTTGATGTGGCTGCTACAGAGATTTATGAAGATGGCAAATATAACTTTAAGGGTGAAGGTGTGATGAGAACACCTGAAGAGATGGTAGATTTCTATGAAGGGTTAGTAGATAAATATCCGATCATCTCCATTGAAGACGGCCTAGATGAAGATGACTGGGATAACTGGGCTCTCTTAAATGAACGAATTGGAGATAGAGTACAGTTAGTTGGCGATGATCTCTATGTAACTAACAGTAAAAGACTTAAAAAAGGAATTGAAAACAATGTAAGTAATTCAATCCTGATTAAAGTTAACCAAATTGGTACTTTAACAGAAACCCTTGAAACAATTGAAATGGCTAAAAAAGCTGGTTATACAGCTGTTGTTTCACATCGTAGTGGTGAAACCAGTGATACTATTATTTCTGATTTAGTTGTTGCGATGAATACCGGTCAGATTAAAACTGGTGCTCCTGCAAGATCAGAACGTGTAGCTAAGTATAATCAACTACTTAGAATTGAAGAAGCACTCGGTAGTGCTGCTAAGTATGCCGGTATGGATGCTTTCTATAATATAAATAAGTAAAATTAATTAATAAAGAAAAAATAAATAAACTTTTAAGAGGTGGGATTTTACCCACCTCTTTTGCTGTTTAATTAACCTTTAATGATTAATTTTTAGATAAAAATCAAAAATTATAAAATTATTTT
>Ga0209925_1000052_pt1 | contig 52287 bp, 53 predicted proteins | sample SalPonR2_A_D1_MG_FD_185702 | JGI IMG/M metagenome (GOLD analysis project Ga0209925, IMG submission 185702) | Salt pond soil microbial communities from South San Francisco under conditions of wetland restoration - Salt Pond MetaG R2_A_D1_MG... ... | reverse complement strand
AGACTCTTCAGATTCTATCTCGCGATAGACACCCTGTCACTGTCGGGTTCACATACCGATACGACGAAAACAGCATGGGTAGGATTCTAATTCCACCTACTATCTTTTGAATTTATGAGGCACACCATAAATAAAGAGCCGGGATTCCCGGCTCTCCTTTTTCAGATAATCTTTTTAATTTCCTTCCATTATTTTTTCCACATCTTCTTTGACTTCTCCAATCGGTTTAATATCAAAGTTCTCTACAAGCACTTTAACAACATTTTTTGAAAGAAAAGCCGGAAGCGTTGGTCCCAGACGAATTCCTTTAATCCCTAGAGATAACAATGCAAGTAAAACAGTAACAGCTTTTTGCTCATACCAAGCAATATCATAAGAAATAGGCAGATCATTGATATCATCTATTCCCATAGCTTCTTTTAGTTTTTGTGCTATAACAACCAGTGAATAAGAGTCATTACACTGGCCTGCATCTAAAACCCTAGGTATACCCTCGATATCTCCCAAATCAAGTTTGTTATATCTGTACTTAGCACAGCCCGCAGTTAAAATTACTGCTTCCTGAGGTAATTTTTGGGCAACATCTGTATAATATTCTCGAGTTTTATGTCTTCCATCACAGCCAGCCATTACTACAAATCTCTCTATATCACCATTTTTTATAGCTTCGATAACTTTATCGGCCACATCTAAAACCGCCTTATGGGCAAATCCTCCAGGTATTGTACCAGTTTCTATTTCAGTTGGTGCTTTACATTTTTTTGCATGTTCAATTATTTGAGAAAAATCTTTTTGTCCACCTTTAGATCGGCCTTCTATATGGCTGACTTCAGGAAAACCAGCCAATCCAGTTGTATAAACTCGATCTTTATAGGAATCTTTAGGTGGAACTATACAATTAGTTGTCATTAAAATAGGCCCATTAAACTTTTCAAACTCTTCCTTCTGCAACCACCAAGAGTTTCCATAATTACCTATAAAGTGATCATATTCTTTAAAAACAGGATAAGAGTTAGCGGGCAGCATTTCTCCATGTGTGTAAACATCCACACCATTATCTTCGGTCTGTTTTAAAAGCTCTTCTAAGTCTTTTAGATCATGCCCACTGATTAAAATTCCCGGTCTGTCATTTACACCAATATTTACTTTAGTTGGCTCTGGATGTCCATAATGTTCAGTATTCGCTTTATCCAACAAAGCCATAGTTTGAACTGCATAATCTCCAGTTTCTAAAACTAAGTTAACCAGTTCATCAACTGAAAGACTATCATCTAAGGTAGATTTGAGGGCCCTCTGTATAAATGAAAATATATCCAAATCACTTTCATTTAAAATATAGGCATGATCAGCGTAAGCTGCCATTCCCTTTACACCATATGTTACAGTTTCTCTAAGTGATCTTATGTCTTCATCTTTTGTACTTAAAACTCCAACTTCTTCTCCTTTTTTATAATATTTTTTTATGTCTTGTGCCTTCCAGGTGGCTGCATCAGGCAACTCATCTTCATACTCTTGGCCATGCTCTTTTTTATATGCTTTAAAAAATTCCTTTTTGATATTTTCCCTAAATTCAATAGCTTCTCCAACCATCTTTTCAAATTTATCAGTATCAAAATTAACATTGGTAATAGTCGCAAATAATTTTTTTATAATAAACGGTCCGGTTCTTTTATCCAGATTTATATTGACCTCTTTTGCCTTTTCTGCATAAAAAGAAATACCTTTTAATATATAGATTAACAAATCCTGCAAATTAGCTACATCTTGTGTTTTACCACAGACACCTCGCACAGTACATCCTTCATTTTTAACTGTTTCCTGACATTGATAACAAAACATTGACATAAAATTACCCCCTTCATATTATACGTTTTATTATAATAAATTAGATCATTCTTCTCTATGATTTATATCACATAAGCCTGGATTCAAAGTAAATGACTATCTTTACTAACTGTTAATTTATTATACGCAATATATCTAACAGTAAAGATAGCAAAAAAACAGGAACAATAAGGCCCTGTTTTTTGATGTATATTTATTTATTGATATTATTATATTTTTTTGAAAATTATATCTTTTTACTTTTATTACCACCTGTCCAATTCAAGTTGAGAATATTTATCCGTTTCGAATATCTTCCCAACCACTCTTTGGTGTTTTTTAACCGCTTCAATAAAACAATAATAATTGGACTTTTTATAGTTTTTTTCTTTCCAGACATACTTGGTCCGATCATAATTTAAATTGGGTAAAAACATACTATCATTATTTTGTATTGCAACCGCTTCTCTAAACCAGCTAAATTGATCGTACTTTGGTATTTGCTTTCCTGAAAGTCTACAACTAAACTTATTATACATATCTTTTCTCTTTTGTTTGTGATAATACGAACATCCTGCAAGAGAAAAAATACTGTTTATTGTTTCTAAAAATAAGTCGCGGTTTATAATTTTCTTTTCCGTATATCTAAGAAAATATTTTAACAAACAAGCGGTCGCTTCTAAAAAACGCTGATTATTATCAACAATTTCATTTTTTGAGATCAATCTTTCATCCTTCCAGATTAGTGAAACTAAATCCGGTTTGTGTCGAGCATCAGCATGGCCAATATTTGGAATCGCCTTTTCTAATACGCCCTGCAGACTGTTAAAATAGGAATAATAACCTATAAAGTTTTGATGAGCCCAGGTATCTGAATAAGTATGTGCAGCAATGCCAATCCTATATAAGTTTTTGGAATCCAGAGCTAAATTCATTAAATTCTGTGCCTTTTTACTATTAGGAGTTGTGTTTAAAACATGCATAATCCCATCTTTTCTAAAAGTGCTAGAATTTATATATTCTCCCGGCACAAAATGAAATATGGGGTAAATTCTAAATAATTCATCATCAGGTTTTAATATATTGGCAGTCTGGCTTATATATGTTTTATAAATCTCACCTGCATGATTTTCAATGTAATTGATCTCAGTATTATCATCAACCATCTGTGAAGAGGCCGCGATAATCTCTGCTTCTTCCTGAGCAAATCCAGCTTCTAAAGCAACCAAATATGTTATATAATAATGAAACTCAATATCCACACAACTGCCTCCTAAAAAATCTACTGATAATATTCAGATCTATTCAATTAGTGTCAGACTAAAATCTGTTAGATCAGTTCTTTCTTCAAAACCGATATTTTTATAAAATTTTTTAACCGCTTTATTGTTTTCCTCAACAAATAAATGTATCTTTATTACCTTTAAATCTTGAAAGCGGCTAATCAACTCCTCCATCATAATTCCGCCTAAACCCTGTTTTTGCAGTTCTTTTTTGACGGCCAGGTGATGAACATAACCCCTTCTGCCGTCAAAACCTCCCATCACCACACTCACAATTACTCCGTCAATTTCTCCCACCAAACAGGTATATGGATTCCTTTTTAACATACGGTCAATTTCCTCTTTTTGATCTGATCTTTTTAAGATTATATCGGTTTTTTCCCATAATCTATAAACATCTTCATAATCAGCTAACTTCATTTCCCTGATATCCATTTTAACCACCTCAAGCAATATATCTACTTATTATTGTAAAATTTTTTATATAATATTATATTTAGAGCATAATTTGTTTCAAATAGAATTAAATTATTTTAAAAATTATACTACCCTATTATTCTGGACCACCTTTTTATAATATTGTCTGCAGAAAAAGCGACGGCTCTGCGGGCAGATTGTTCCATATACTTATCATAAGTTTCATAATCGTTCAACAATGTAAATATAGCATCAGAAAGAACAATTTCTTTTTTATTTAATACTTTACTATTGGCATTAAAAGGATTAGTAGCTGTTGGTACTAATATTCCATATTCTGCAGAAAAAGCCTCATCTATATCTTTTATGTAATTATTAGGACTTAATAATCTTATAATATCATCAAAACAGGTTGTAGAAATTACCGGGCGAGCACAGGCCATTGCATCCAAAAGAGAGTTTGTATTATTTTCTTTTTGTGAACTCAATACGAAAACATCTGATCTGATTAGATATTTATATGGATTTTCAATATTTTTAATAATCTTAATCTGCTCTTCCATCTTCATGCTGCTAATTAATTCATTTAATTCATCATATAAAGGTCCATTGCCGATAATGAGCAATTTCAAATCTTCCATTTTTTCTTTCAATCTAAAAAAAGCTTTAATTAAGTGCCACTGTCCTTTTTCTGCTATTAAATCCCCTTTGTTTACAATAACTTTATACTCAAAAAATTTACTTAATTTATCATCCACTTTTTCTGCTGCCATTTCACTGATCTGATCAATAGGTAGAATATCTTCTATCAGAAAAACATTCTCTTTGTCAATATGATAATCTTTTTGCACAAAGATTTTTGCCTTTCTCGTATTAACTATTATTTTGTCTGCTTTTTTATACATCCTCTTCACAAATTGATCCATGACAAAGCTATCATCGTAGGCTTCAGTTATATTTAAAATTGTAGTTTCATCTTCACTACTTAATGCGTTGAGTATATTCGCTTTTTTCCCAAAGCTGATACAACTATCAATATCGTGTTTTCGCTTAAAGTACTTCAACTTGTTAATTTTATTATAATATTTCATTGGGAACTTTAATAAAGAATTAGAAATCTCCATATTCAAGAATACCAACTGATTCTTATCAAAATTTTTATTTTTTTCAATTTTATCAGATAATACAAATATTGTCATATTATATCTTTCATTTAACTTTTTTAATAATAATTCCTGCAAAATAAGCTGGCCATTATCAATAGTTGGAACTATTATACCTAAACTTAATTTCTTTTCCATTAATGTTAACCTCCATTATTATAAAAGCAACTTATTACTTGTTACTATATTTATTCAACAGAATTGTTTATTTTCCTTGAATTTTATTTCAGGAATTACATAATTATATTTTTTTTACTAATAATTCATAAATTTAACCGGCAATACCTTCTTTTAACATTAAAAATTTAAAAACTCTCTGGTTCAGAGAGTTTAAATAATTTACAGTATATAGATTGATAAAGTTGAATCTCCACCAGGCAAACCAATCCGGTTTTCTACTGACAAAATCTATAATTAACCTTTTGTAGAACATTTATTAATTTTTAATGATAATTCTTTTGCTTTTTCAACAACTTCCTTATTTTTTGATACAGGCACCTGGTCTGTATTAGAAACATATATATGACCGGCTAGTTCGGTATTTAATTCTTTGAGAATACTTTTAAGTATAATATCTGCAGCTGCAAACTGTTTATTAAAAGAAGGTGCTCCTCCACATAACAGCAAAACAGATTTTTTCTTTTTTAACTTTTCCTCCCCCGGCCTGACCTTTGAAGACCAAAAAGTCTGGCATCTATCGATAATAGCTTTTAAAGGAGCAGGAATACCACTAAAATATATTGGGCTAGCAAAAATTATATTATCCGCTTCATCAATTAAAGGATATATAGACTGCATATTATCTTTTATGGAACAACCCTGGTTCTCCCAGCAGTATCTGCAGTCTATACAGGGTTCAACCTTTGATTTATATGCATTGATTACTTTGATTTCACCATTTAGTTGTTCTAAAAATTTGTTTAAGAGATTTTTGGTGTTTCCCTGTTTTCTAGCAGAACCAAAAAATACAAGTGTTTTCATAAAAACCACCTTAAAATTTTCTTGTAGAATTATAATCTAAACAACAAACCCACCTCTTTTAACAGGTGGGTTAGATTCTATTAAACATTTTTCATTTTCGGATCAAGTGCATCTCTTAAACCATCACCCAATAAATTAAATCCTAAAACACCAAAAATAATTGCCAACCCAGGGAATGTTGCTACCCAAGGTGCCTGCTGCAGTGAACTTCTGGCATCAGTTAACATTGCTCCCCATTCTGGGGTAGGAGGTTGTGCTCCCAGACCAAGAAAACTTAATGCCGCTGCTTCTAAGATAGCAGTAGCAATACTTAAAGTAGTCTGTACAATAAGAGGTGCCATCGCATTTGGTAAAAGGTGAAAAAATATTATTCTTACATCGCTAGCACCCATCATTTTAGCTGCAAGAATATATTCGCTTTCTTTTATAGAAATAGCAGATGAACGGACAACCCTGGCAAATCTGGGTATATTAATAATACCTATCGCTAACATCGCATTTCTTAACTGTGGACCTAAAATAGCAACTATAGCAATAGCTAGTAATATAGCCGGAAAAGCCAACATTATATCCATAATTCTCATTATCAACATATCCCAAAATCCGCCATAATAACCTGCTAAAAGTCCTAAAAACACACCTGTTATCAATGCTATGGATATTGAGAACAAACCAACCTGTAGAGAAATCCTCGAACCATAAATTATTCTACTTAAAATATCTCTCCCCATTTCATCCGTACCTAAAAGATGTTCAGAAGAAGGTGCTTTGTAACGCCCCATTATATTTTGAGCTAAAGGATCATATGGAGCTATTAGAGGGGCAAAGATTGCAATAAAAAGTAAAATTCCTATAAATACTATTCCTAAAAGACCAATTCTATTTTTTAGTAATCTTCTACCTGCTTCATACCAAGGATTACTGGGGCGCCTTTTGATTTCTTCATTTGTCATTTAACTCACTCCCACCATTATTTATATTCAATTCTAGGATCAATTGCCGCATAAGAAATATCCACCAGTAAATTTACAATAACAAAAGCAATTGCGAAAAACAAAATTCCTCCCTGTACCACAGGAAAGTCCCTGGAATAAATAGCATCAACAAGATATTTACCGAGACCGGGCCAAGAAAAAATAGTCTCAGTCAGTACAGCACCACCCAATAAAACACCAAACTGCAGTCCAACAACAGTAATTATAGGTATAAATGCATTTTTTAAAGCATGTTTATAAACGACCATCCTATCTTGTAATCCCTTTGAATAAGCAGTTCGAATATAATCTTGTTTTAGTACTTCTAACATACTAGATCTTGTCATTCTTGCTATGATAGCAAGTGGTATAGTTCCCAAAGCAACTGATGGTAAAATTAGATGACTGAAGACATTCTTAAAAGCATTCCAGTTTAACTGTATAATGCTATCTACTAATAAAATATTTGTTATATAATCTAACTCAACACCCACACTCAATCTGGAAGAAGGGGGCAGCCATCCCAATATCACAGCAAATAACCAAATCAACATTAACCCCAACCAAAAAATCGGCATGGAAACTCCTATTAAAGCAATTAACATGCTAGCATTATCAAAAAATGAGTTCTGATGAGTCGCAGCAAAAATACCGGCCGGAATTCCCACTCCCACAGCAAAGATCATGGCACAAAAAGATAATTCTAGGGTTGCTGGAAAGCGAACAGATATCTCATTTAAAACGGGATTATTGCTCATGACTGAGCGTCCCAAATCACCACTCAATAAACCCTTGAAAAAACTAATAAACTGGATATATAAAGGTTCATTTAAACCCATAGACTCTCTTAATTGTTCAATTGCTTCAACAGTTGCTCTTTCTCCCAACATAGTTTGGGCAGGGTCGCCAGGTATTAAGTGGATAATTAAAAAAACCACCAAGGCTACTCCAATTATAACAGGAACGAGTGCAAGTAATCTTTTTATAATGTAACTTGTCATACCCTATCTACATCTCCCTTCTAATATCAAAAATATGCGGCCATAGATTCATGACCGCATATATAGTACTTAAATTTTACTCTTAATTAATCATTCAGCCATACTCTATGAAGTTTTTCAGTACTTGTAGGATTAGGTATATAATTTTTCACCATTGTTTTCTTGACCAATGGTGGAGTTGAGTGAGCAATAGGTACCCATGGTACATCTTCATGTATTATTTCTTGTGCTTCTTTATATAGAGCAATTCTTTCTTCTTTATCAACAGATTTTTGAGCTTCTATTAAGATCTCGTGGAGCTCTTCACTTTCATATCCACAATTGTTTTGTGTTTGATCTAAAAGCACATACAAGAAGTTATCAGGGTCACCATTGTCTCCTGTCCATCCTAGGATATAAGTTTGGAATTGATCATCATAATATTTGTCTAGATAAGTACCCCAATCATATGATAGTAAATTAGCTGTTACGCCAATTTCACTCAAATAATACTGAACTGCTTGAGCAATCATCTTTGGTTGTGGGAAATATGGTCTTGGAACAGGCATGTAATAGAAATCAAATTCAAATCCATCTGGATAACCTGCTTCAGCCAGAAGTTCTTTTGCCTTCTCTAAATCATATGGATAATCTTCTATTTCATCATTGTAACCCCAAATTGAAGGTGGTAGGGGATTTTTAGCTGGTTCAGCTAATCCGGCATAAAAAGCACCAATTAAAGCTTCCTTATTAATCGCATGTGCAAAGGCTTTTCTTACCAGAACATTATCAAATGGTTCAAAATCTTGATGCATTGCAAAATAACCAACATTAAAACTAGGACGTAATATTAAATCTAAATCTTCATTCTCTTTTACACTTTGTACATCTTCTGGGTTAATATAGTCCATCATGTCTATAGAACCAGATCTTAATTCCATATAACGTGCTCCGTTATCAGGAATTGATCTAAATATAACTTTATCTAGATATGGACGTCCGTCCCAATAATCTTCATTAGCTTCCAATACAACCCTGTCTCCCTGTTTCCATTCAACAAATTTGAAGGGACCACTGCCTACTGGGTGTTTGAAGTAATCTTCTCCCCATTTTTTGACAGCTGCCGGGCTTGCAATACCAAAGGAAACCATAGCAAGGTTATTTAAGAAAGGACCCTGCGGATTTTCAAGTACGAATTCTACTGTATATTCATCTACAGCATTAACCTCTTTGATTACACCGGGGAAATCCTGGAACATATACGCATAATAGGTGAATTCTCCACCAATATGGTAAGGATGATCTTCATAGCCCCAACGCTCAAAATTCCATTTAATCGCTTCAGCATTTACAGGATTACCATCATGAAACTCAACGCCTTCTCTTAAATGAAAGGTCCAAGTTTTACCATCTTCAGATACTTTCCAGTCCTTAGCAAGACCTGGAATCACTTCTGTTGTTCCCGGTTTAAACATTACAATAGTATCATAAACCTGCTGAGTTACTTTAAAGGATTCACCATCAGTAACCTGAATAGGATCCAGGCCAACGGAGTCTCCACCTCGTCCAAAAACAAAAGTTCCGCCATATTCTTGCGCATATACTGAAAAACTAAATAAAGCTACAACCAGTGCTACTACCAATAACAAACTTAATTTTTTCACATAATTCATCTAATCTACTTCCTCCTCGTTTTTTTAATGTCAATGAACTCTACTTCTCTCTTCTCTAATACTTCACCCCCCCTTATATTTTTTTATTCATTTTTATGATATATAACTCCCTAATTTATAGGGGCTATAACTTTAATATCTTTAAGTTAAAATATCGTTTTATAAAAAACAAAATATCTGTGATTATTTGTTTTGAATTAACTTTTTAATCAATGGATATTAAATAATCAAATCATTTTTTAAAAAAATATTTTAATAAATAGGGTGTTATAGATGATATAATTATAAGATATAAAAATGTTAAAGTCAAAATTATCAATGACAAATAGCCTACTTAAATATTTTTAGATATTTAATGAAACAGGTCTTTCTAATGGATAAAGAGCTAAAATGCTTATATATTTATATTCACTATAATTACATATTCTCCTGTATAAAAATCTAATATTTATTTTCGCCCAACTATATAATAAAGCTGGTCTAAACAATTTACTAATTATTTGCGCATTTAAATATCAAGGTTCAATATGAAAAAATATTTTGCTTATCAAAAAAATAAGCTATAATTTTTTTGCGTTTTACTCTATTTTTTAATCAAGCAGCCCATTTAAAAACCAAGTTACGATACTTAATAAAATAGCAGCAAAAATTGCATTCCAAAAACCCGTAATAAAAAAGCCAGGAACTATAGCAGCAGACATCCAGAGCATCAGCCCATTGATTACTATCAAAAATAATCCCAAAGTCATGATTGTTAAAGGCAGAGTTAAAATGATGAAGATTGGTTTTACTATTATATTTGCCAACCCTAGAATTAGTGCAGCCACAAATCCTGCAAATAGACCATCAATATACATGCCCGGTAGAATATAAGCGGTAATCAACAAAGCAGCCATCGTTATTAATAATTTAATAAATAAACTTTTCTGTTTTGTTCTAAATTCATAGTGATGTCTTGACATCGAATACCCCCTTTTTTTATAGTTGTTTATGCAGTTCTTTCTTTTTTAATAGCTCTCTTAACTTCTTTACATCCTGAGCATTATCCTTGTTACAAACTAATACTGTATCTTCAGTATTAACAATAATTAAATTGTCAATACCTATAATAGTAATCATTTTATCTTTGCCATATATAATAATTTTTTTGTATAAACTCCTAAATGATTAACATTTTTTATTATCTATACAACTACCTTCTTTTATTTCTGACAAGGCTGTCCACCTTCCCACATTATTTAAGACAAAATCAACTGGTACAGGAAAAATCTCATTATCCTTTCTAAAATACCATAGTCAATTGAAATGCTATCCATGTTTTTAAATTCCTCTTTGATTATCCTTCTTTTATTTTCCCATAATTGTAAAACTTTTCCAAATAAACATCCCATTATTTTAGTAATAATCATCACTTTTAAAAAATACACTAGCTGTTTTTAAGTCAGGTGTTTCTGTAATTTTTTTCACCTTGAATATATCAATACCTTAACTTCTTCCAGTCTTTTTCTTCAATTGAATATATCCATAACCTGTTTGTGAATGGTCCGGTTTTATAACAGGAATAACCATATTTGTACCTTTTTGAACAAAATCAATTACACTGTCTAAAAATTAGGCAATCCTTAATCTTAAAGGAGGCTTCACAACGCCATTATCCCTGGCTTGATTAACAAGTTCAGGAATACATTTTTTTATCCAAAAACTTACACATTATATTTAACAAGCCATTGACATCGGCATTTATAGTTAACCCAATATTCGATTTAAAAAGCACTCTTTCAATTCTACGAGATTTATTGTAATTATCTCTATTTAGTCTTTCTAAATCTAAGGCAGAACAACCAGAAGTATAAGTTTCGTTATTTGCTTTATATCTCCAATTATTATTTTAGATATTTGATGTTTTTTAACTATATTCACTATTTTTACTTTTAATAGATCTTCCATTGATGATATAGTTATCTACAGTGTCTTTAAAAGTTAATGTAGCAAGATTACTTAAACCTAAATCAATACCTATTATATCGCTACCTTTTGGTTTAACTTTAACTTCAATTTTATATATTACTAATAGATACCACTCCTTAGAAAGATTATCTTTTTTTATCCTTACTTGTTGAAAATTATCTAATTCTATAATGCTTTCAATTGCTGCCGGCAACTGAAATTTAAGACTTTTCACATTATATTTAGATTTAATCTTTTTAGATAAGGATAGTAACAGTTTTCCTTCTCTAACTCTTTTAGCTAAGTTAGTAAATATGATTTCACTTGGATTACGATTTAAATGTTTATTTTATATCAACCAATCCCATAACTCGCTCAACTTTAAGCTGCATCATTATTTTATTTTCATCATCCGCAAGTTTTAAAAATTGCTTGAGTTTGTTCTTTCTACTTGAGATTTTAAAATCTAGTTCACGCTACTTCAACCATAATTAATACTGTCTTCATCAGTAACACCTCGGCTAATTTTATTTTAGTTGTATATGTCTTTTGATACTACTATATCCAATTTTGATTCTATTTTCAACTTTTAACCTTTCCTCATTAGTACATTATCAGGTTTTATTTATTAAAATAAATATGTTCATGTGTTTTATATTTTAAAAATTATTCTTTCGATAAATGTTCTCTCACTAAAGAAATCTTTTTTAGAAAACTTCTTTTTTTACAACAAATCTCAACTATTAACCTCTCAAGATTAATTAATCATTATTGTATTTATGCCTATTTTTTGTTTCTGTACCATTCATAAAACTAATATGTTTCTCTTCTTAATATGTTATAAAAAAACATCCTTTTGAAAACATGTTAATTTAATTTGCTCTATGATATTGATTAATACACATCTTTCTATATATAATATGTATGTGGATATATAACCTAATGTAGATTCTTTGAGTTTAAAGATAACAGACATTTTTTTAAAAAATACTAATAATTAATATAAGGTTGTGACAATTATGAATAATGTTTATCTAGATAATGCTGCTACTACAAAAGTTATTCCAGAAGTTATTACAGAGATGAACAAAATTATGGATACATATTACGCAAATCCTTCTTCTCTACATCGTTTAGGCTTAAAGGCTGAAAATCGCTTAAAAAAAGCAAGAAAAACCATATGTGATATATTAAAAGTTGACCCCAAAGAACTTATCTTTGCTGGTAGTGGGACGGTTGCCAATAATATAGCTATTCAGGGAGCTGTAAATCATCTTAAAAAATTTGGTAATAGGATAATAACCTCTTCCACAGAACATAAATCTGTGTTAAAAATTTTTGAATACCTTAAAACACAAGGCTTTGAAATCATATACATACCTGTCAACAATAAAGGAATAGTTAATTTAGATGAAATCAAGAAAGTCATTAATAAAAACACTATTTTAGTTAGTATTATGGCAGTTAATAATGAAACGGGAAGCATCAATCCCATAAATAAAATTGCCAAGGTAATTAATGAATATGATCATATATATTTCCACGTAGATGGAGTACAAGCACTAGGCAAAATACCAATAAATTTACAGGTAAATAAAATTGATCTTTATACTATAAGCGCTCATAAAATCCACGGACCCAAGGGGATAGCCGCTCTCTATATTAAAAATAGTGTAATCATTGATAAAATACTGCAGGGCAGTAATCAAGAACAGGGCTACTATCCAGGCACAGAAAATATGCCTGGCATAATTGGTTTTAGTGAAGCTGTTAATCATCTCCCCTCTTTAAAGCAAATAAATAAGATTTATGAATTAAAAAATTATTTAGCAGAGAAGATAAAAAAAGAAATACCGGATGTAATAATTAACACCCCTTTGAACAAAAGGAGTGCTCCCCATATTTTAAATGTTTCTTTTTCTGATATCAAGGGAGAAATCTTAATCCACAGTCTGGAGAGTGCAAATATTTATATATCAACTGGTTCAGCCTGTTCTTCAAAAAAAAATAAAATTAGTCATGTTATTAAAGCTTTAAATCTACCAACTAATTATCAGCAGGGATCAGTGCGATTTAGTTTTAGTCAACATAATACAAGAAAAGAAATAAAGTACACTTTTAAAAACCTCAAAGAGAAAGTTAAAAACTTGCGAAAGATTATAGGAGGAAAAAAATGAACAAATTATATCTGATTCGTTATGGAGAAATAGCTCTAAAAGGAGAAAATAGATCTTTATTTGAAAACAAACTTTTATCTAATATTAAAAAAAGTCTAGAAAACACGGATAAAAATTTAATCACCTATAAAACCCCGGGAAGGATATTTTTGAAAACCTCAACTGATCAATCTGTAGTAATCGACCGCCTGCTCAAAATAGCTGGCATAGTTTCATTTTCCCCTGTTCTAAAGCTCAGTCTAAATTATAATGAAATGAAAAAAGAAACCTTAAAAATAGTAAAAAATACCCTCGAGGAAAGAGAAAACATAAGTTTTAGGATTACTGCCCGCAGAAGCAATAAAAAATATAAGTATGACTCAATGGAATTACAGTATAAATTGGGTGAATATGTTATAGAAAATGTTGATCAAAATAAAATAGAAGTTGACCTTCATCAACCCGAACTCAATATTAATGTTGAAATAAGAAAACACAACTCCTATATATATTCAAAGGTCCATCAAGGAATTGGTGGCCTGCCAGTTGGCGTTACAGGTAATGTAGGATTAATGCTTTCTGGCGGAATAGATAGCCCGGTTGCAGGCTATATGGGGATAAAGAGGGGAGCAAAAATTATTCCAGTCTATTTTCATAGCTTCCCTTTTACCGGCGATAAAACAAAACAGAAGGTTATAGAATTAGCAAATGTATTGGCCAATTATCAAAATAATATAGATCTATACGTTGTAAACTTCACTGATATATTACAAGAAATAAATAAAAAATGTCCAAATAAGTTAATGACTATCATTATGAGAAGATTGATGCTTAAAATTACGGAATTGATAATTGAGAAGAAAAATGGTAAGGCAATTATTACCGGGGAAAGCATTGGCCAGGTCGCCAGCCAGACTCTAGATGCAATAAGGGTAACTAACCCTATTCCTAAACTTCCAATATTGAGACCACTTTTGGGTCTTAATAAAGTTCAAATAATAAATATGGCTAAAAAGATTGGTACATATGACATCTCTATACAACCTTATGAAGATTGTTGCTCTATTTTTGTGCCATACAGTCCAGAAACACATCCTAAAATGGAACAGATAAAAAAAGGAGAAGAAACTTTAGATGTTGATGATTTGATAAAAAAAGCAGTCAATACTGCAGAACTGATAAATATAGAAGCCTATTGATTTAATTAATCCTTTTTCTTAAATATATTAAAAAAAGAATTGGACTTAATTTTAGTAGGCTTTTTATAAATAATATCTTTATCATTAATAACATGTTCAGCATTTTGATAAAGCTGTTTGCCATAACTACCACAAATGTCTTGTAGCTCGCTTTTTGCTTTAAAAAACCATTCTTGACTTACTCTCGTTTTACCATGACAATCAGATGCAATAAGCTGTATCAAATGATGCTTTGCTAACTGACGGGCTGTTTTTTGTATATTAAGTCCATATATTCCAAAAAGACTGCCCGCATTTAATTGAAACATTATACCTCGGGTTACCCATTTATGTATGATATTAGGATTTGCAATTACATTTTCGTTCCTTTCTGGGTGAGCAATAATCGGCTTATATCCGAGTAATTTTAAATCATATAAGATTTTATCTAAATTATTAGGGATAAAACCCATCGGCATTTCAAGTAAAATATATCTGGTGTTATTAATACTTAAAATCTCTTCAGTTTTGATCCTCCTGATTAATTTCTCTGTTATATAGACTTCATGACCGGCCAATATCTTAACATCTATATTTCTTTTTTGTAATTCTTTATTTAACTTAGCCACTTTTCTAATAATAGAGCTGCCATCTACTTTATAGCTTTTATCTATATAATGAGGAGTAGCTACTATGTGACGGATTTCATTATCCTCTGCCTTATTAACAATTTCTATAGTTTCCTCCATTGATCTGGAACCATCGTCAACATTTGGCAGAAGGTGATTATGAATATCAACCAATCTCTTCACCTACTTACTTAATAATTTATAGATCCTCTATTGGGATAGCCAATATCAGTTCTGAAATGCATATCTTCAAAATATATTTCTTCTATATATTTATAGACCCGGCTAACCGCATCATCTAAGGATTCACCCAATACTGTAAGACCTAACACTCTACCTCCGGCTGTATAATATTTGTCACCAATTTTTGCGGTGCCTGCGTGGAAAACCAGGAGGTTATCAATTCTGTTTATCTTATCCAGGCCTTTAATCTCTTTCCCCGTATCAAAGGTAAGTGGATAACCAGCTGAAGTCAAAATTACACATACTGCTGCCCTACTATCCCAATCAATTGTAATTTCTGAAAGCCTTTCATCAATTGTTTTTTCAAATACATCTATAATATCATTTTCCATTCTTGGTAAAATAACCTGGGTTTCAGGATCTCCAAAACGAGCATTAAAATCTAATACCTCTGGCCCTATCTCTGTCATAATTATATTTATATACAAGATCCCTTTATAATTAAGTCCTTCTTCATTAAATGCCTCTATAGCCGGCTTTAAAATCTTATTTTTGATTTCTTTCTCAGATTTTTCATCTATATACGGAAGTGGAGAATATGAGCCCATACCACCTGTATTTGGACCTTCATCACCATCAAACACCGCTTTATGATCTTGTGCAAATTCTAAAGGCACAAAGTTTTTCCCATCTGTAAATACCATTACTGATATTTCTTCACCTTCTAGAAAATTTTCAATAACAATCCGGCTGCCGGCATCTCCAAATACCTTATCTTCCATAATCCTCGTTATAGCTTCCTCAGCCTGGTCAATATCAGTTGCAATTACTACTCCTTTACCAAAGGCTAAACCCTCTGCCTTAATAACCAGGGGGTATTCTGCTTCTTTTAAGAATTCCATTGCCAATTCGGGCTCGGTAAATACTTCAAATTCGGCTGTTGGTATCTTATGTTTTTTTAGTATGTTTTTAGAAAAAACCTTACTTCCCTCTACTCTTGCAGCAAGTTTGTTTGGACCAAAAATTTTAAGTCCTCTCTTTTCAAATTCATTTACTATGCCCTTTACAAGAGGTTTTTCAGGCCCTACTACAGTCAAATCTATTTTATGCTCTTTGGCCCAATCAGCAAGTGTATAAATATCAGCAGCAGCTATATCAATTCTTTCTGCCAAATCAGTCATACCATCATTGCCGGGAGCAACATAAATTTTATCTACTTTTTCACTTTGGTAAATTTTCCAGATTAAGGCATGTTCACGCCCACCATTTCCAATAACTAATACGTTCATGGTTTACACTCCTCGTAAAAATAATTGGAGAATATTCTCTCCCCTGTATATATCTTATTAATTTAAAAATACTTATTTTCTAATTATGACATCTTCTCTTTCTGGACCTGTTCCGATTACTGTTATAGGTAAGTTAATCTCATCTTCAATCATATTTATATAATCTCTAGCTTCCTTGGGCAGTTCATTGAACTGTTTTATTTTTGATATATCTTTCTGCCAGCCTGGAAAGCTTTCATATACTATAGTCCTATTATTTAATAAACCAGATGGAGACGTAGTATGTAAATCATTTCCATACGAAGTACACACTTTAATCTCATCTAATCCACTCAAAACATCTATTTTAGTTAAAACAAGTTCTGTTAACCCATTTACTCTAACAGCATATTTTAGTAACGGCAAATCAAGCCAGCCACAACGCCTGGGTCTACCTGTAGTAACACCAAATTCATGACCTTTTTCTAGTAAAAATTGACCTGTCTCATCGAACAGCTCTGTAGGAAAAGGCCCTTTTCCTACTCTGGTTAAATACGCTTTTGCTACCCCTATTATATCATTTATTTTCGTTGGACCAAAACCGGCACCTATACAGACCCCACCAGAAGTTGGATTTGAAGAAGTTACATAAGGATATGTCCCATAGTCAATATCCAATAAAGTTCCCTGAGCACCTTCAAAAAATATGTTTTCTCCTTTTTGGTAGGCCTGATCTAAAAGTAGTGATGTGTCCGTTATATAGGGCTTTATCTCTTCTGCTAGTTCTAAATATTGATCTAAAATCTCTTGATAAGAAAAGCCTGGCTGCTCATAAACCTTTTCTAATATTAAATTCTTATATTCTAAAATATCTTTAAGCTTTTTCTTAAAAATATCTTCTTCAATCAGATCACAAAATCTGATACCCCGTCTTGCGACTTTATCGGTATAAGCAGGGCCTATTCCTTTTTTTGTAGTACCAATTTTATTATCACCTTTTCGTTTTTCTTCCAGCCCATCAAATAATTTATGATAAGGCATTACTACATGGGCCAGTTCACTTATATAAAAATTATTGAAAGTATGACCTCTTTCTTTCAAACTCTCTATCTCTGCAATAAGAGCAGTGGGATCGATGACAGTACCATTACCAATTAGGCTTTTTTTATCTTCATATATAACTCCCGAAGGGATTAAATGCAGTTCGTATTTCTCATTTTGTACTATCACAGTATGACCCGCATTATTACCTCCGCTAAATCTTACTATATAATCTGCAGTTTCTGCTAACTTATCAGTTACTTTCCCTTTCCCTTCATCTCCCCATTGGGCTCCAATTACCACTTTAGTTGACATTTTCTACGCTCAAGTATAATTACTTGAGCTTCCTCCTCTCAAATATTTAATTATCTTTTTTTGATATAGATATCGTAATCTTAAGGTTTAATCTTTTCCCTCTTTGTTTAAGTATGTCATAAATTCCCCATGCTTTTCAATTCTTTTTTCAAAACAAAAGTCACTTATTTGAAAATTTAATTATCTTTATTTTGTTAAATATTCACTTATTTGTGCTTTTGTGCTTATTTTTCTATTGAAATTTAGTCTAATTAAACACTTACAATATATTTGCCGACTGTTATTATTTCCATTCTTCTTTTTAAATATCTTAATTTTTATTTATCTTTTCCGATTTAATATTAGCAAATATGATTTTTACTGTCAAGCTAGCTATTTGAACTGAATTTTATAAAAATTTTTATTTTATCATTGTATTTTCCCCTAAAAAGTTGTATAATTTTTTACAAGGGTGATTCAATATTGAAAGATATAAAATTAATCGAACACAAAAAAATAAAGATATGCTGTGAGGATGAAATTCGCAGCATTGAGATAGGTCAAAAAAGCATAAATCATGGGTTCTTAAAAAACTTACCCGGCCCCTCTTTACCTGTCTTTCTATATATCTTAGCTAATCTCAATAATAATAATATTATAAAAACTAATCCTGCAATTATGGCAGGATTTTTAGCCCTCAGCCGCGAAAAAATTATTGAAGGAATAAACATGTTAAAAGATAATAAATACATAAATATTAAAAAGAAAAGCGATGGCTATTATCGATATATAATAAAAATCAATTTAAATAAATTAGTCAACACCTGCTACTTTAACAACTACAAAAACAAGAATGAAAATTTAATTAGTTACAGAAAAAAAATATTGAATGAAAGCGACCTTACAAATTCTGATTATAAAAAAGCCCTGATTAGTTTTCTGCCCGATGAGGTAGAACATTCTTTGTTCGAAGAAGAAATGGAATGCTGGTTAAATGATTTTGAGGCTAAATTAATAAAAGAATTAGTCAGAAGAACATATAAATGGGTTAATAAAAATAATAAAAACAAAAAAGAAGGCTTTTATTATTTGCATGGTATTGTTGATGATTGGTATAGCAAAGAAATATTTGATTATGAAAGATTAAAATATTTTGATAAATTATACAGAGAAACCAATGAACTGGCAAAATGTTACGGATTTAAAAATTGGCACAATATTAACAAAGCGCAGATGGAAATATTTCACAGCTGGCTAAATGACAAAGATGGTCTCAGTCTAACAATTGCAAAATATGCTATTAAAGAGGCTTTTCGTAAAAAAAGTGACGGGCAGCCATCTTTAAAATATATTGAGGATAATTTTATAATTCCCTTAAAGGAAAATAATACCAAAAGCAAAAGTCAGGCTAAAAAAATACTAAACAATAATTCTTATCAAAAAAACAGTAGTGAAAATAACTCTCATAAAGAAACAAATAGCTGGGAAAAATTTGAGTGGGATATGGAAGATCTAAATTAATGCTAAACACAGGAGGAAAAAGAATGGCATTAGAACAAAATTATTCAAAACAAAAAAAAGATAATGCAAAACAGGAATTTCAATTGTTATCTATATTGTTGCAATACCCAAATAAAATAGATGAAATAGCTGATATTTTAGAAACCAGACACTTTCTTAACTCAACAGCTCAGTTAATATATGATATATTGTTAAAACAGTTTGAAAGAGATAATCAAATTTCTAAGACAAAGCTGTTTTTAAAATTAAAAAATGAAAATATAGTAAAAGATCCAGAAGAAATGATTGAGGATTTAACTTCTGGATTCAATACACCTGAAGAATTAAAACCCACTATAGACATTATTAAAAAGAATCACCAAAAAGATCTTTTAAAAAGAGCCTCTAAAAAAATTGATAAACTGGCCGCTCAACCCGAATTGGATATCTCAGAATACCAGTCAAGGGCTCAAGAAATTATATTTACTGCAACCAATGAATCTTCTGACCTGGATAAACATATTTATACTATGGAAGAAGCGCTGTTAGAATCTTTTGAAGCATATCTTAACAGAAAAGAAAAAAAGGTGGATATCGGTTTACAAACCGGTTTTATCTCGCTTGATAATTTGATTGGTGGTTTTAAAAAAGGACATCTTAATGTAATAGCTGCTTCAACCAGTATGGGTAAGACCACCTTTGCTATAAATATTGCTAAAAATGTTCTTAAAAGAAATGAACCAACCGCTATTATAAGCCTTGAAATGGAAGCTCAGGAAATTGTAGACAGGATGATCATTCAGGAAGCCAAAATAAATGGTTGGAAATATAATCAAGGAGAAACAAACGAAAAAGAAGATAAGAGAATTTCAAAAATACTTGATGATCTACATGAGTTTCCTCTTTCAATATCAGATGAAAGAGGGCTGAATGTAGCACAGATCAGAGCTAGATTAAGAAAATTCAAGGCGCAAATGGATGATCTCAGCCTAGTAATTGTTGATTATTTGCAGATGATCCAGCTACCTGAGGAACATTCTCAAAATACAGCCCGGGCAGTCGGTGAAATCGTCCTACAGTTGAGGAATTTGGCCTCAGAATTAGAAGTACCTATAATTTTGATCTCGCAAATAAGCAGGAGTTTTACTTCTCGGCAGGATAAAAGACCGGTCCTTTCAGACTTAAGAGACTCTGGCAATATTGAAGAAGTAGCTGATGGTGTAATCTTTCTTTACAGGCATGCTCATACCAGTGCAGCCGCTAGAGAAAAAGCTGAAGCAGAAGGCACAGAGCAAGATACTGAAATTGTTATCGCTAAACAACGTACCGGACAAACCGGTTCAGTTAAATTATTATTTGATGAAGAATATGTATCTTTTGTTGATCCTGAAAATGTTTCTTTAGAAGAGATGATACCAGATGAATAAAAATATTGATCTGAAAATCATCTACGAATTTATAAATAAGTATGAAAAATTAAAAAAAGAGGGTGAAATCTCTGATGAAAATTTTCAAGAGATTCTTGCCCTCCTCGATAATTTTGATCAAATATCTAAAAAAGAACTGGAAAGCAAATTAGAAGGCATAAGTTAATTCAATATTACCAACCAACTCCGGCATGCCAACACCTCCGGCAAATATACTGGATTGGGAACCACTAATATAGGATAAATTTATATTTAAAGTTGTATTATTGGTAAGTTGATTTCTATAATTTGGAATAACAACTGTGCTTTTGTCTTTTAGAGCTGTTATAGTAAAGATTCCTATTGAACTAAAGTCATTGATATTATAATTAACATTGGTCAAAAATACATCAAGATATCCATCACCTAATAAGTTTTGGGAGGCCTCTAAACCTACGCCTGCCCCCGTTAAAGATTGTAATAATAGCTTTAAACCTTCATTGTTTTCCAGCAGATGATATTCCCCCTGCAAATAAAGGCGGTTTCCCATCCCCTGATTGAACAAATAACTATAATCAGCCCCTATCATTAAAGCCTGAGTATTTACTGATGTTTTTTCTCCCATCTTATAATCTATCATAGTATAGGAACCATAAGCCCCCATCCTGTTAATATCTCCTTTTAAAGAAACACCCCAACGTGATATACTATTAGCCTCAGTACTTTGATTAATATAGTTTAAACTAAGATCAAAGTTCTTAATAAGTGTTCTGCCTCTAAATCCATATTTTTTAGACACTGAATTAATCTCCGTTACAAAAGAAAGACTGCTGTACCAATTAATGGGATATTGTAATTGAAGCGCATTTACGTATTTAGCATTTGTTTCTTGATCAAGTGCTTCTGCTCCTAAACTATAATCAACTACATTTATTAAAGAGCCAAAAGACCATGATACAGGTTGTTTTCCTAAAGTCAAATTAATATCTTTTAATTTGTATTTGATATATGCTTTTTTTAACCATAGATCTATTTTATCTTTATTAGAATTGTTTTGGGCTAACAGGGTAAAACTTGCCTGGTCTAGATCAAGTTTTAATTCCAGACTTTCATAAAGATTGACATTACTCTCATTATCAAAAAATAAGGTGTTCACCCCTGTCTTTATATTTCCTCCAATTTGATAATTAGATGAAGCAAAGACCGTAGTTGAACTTAAAATTAATACAAAGATTAGGATCATAAAAATAATCCTTTTTGCAAACAATATTGTTACACCTCCGTTTTATTGTAATGATTCTAAAGAGAAAGTCCCCTCTGGAATATCTGGATTGAATTCAATTGAGTCAATAATAAAAGCGGTCCAGGTATCTTTTCTTAACATGTTTTCCATTACTGTTCTAATAGGATACCATCTTCCTTCAATTTTTTCTGTTTCTTCAACCACAACTTCCTTTAATAATTTGCCGCTTTCGGCATACATCTCCTCTTTAAGTCCTATAAACCTCTCCTTATCAATCCAGCTAACCCTTCTATAATAGGAGACTTCAGCCCCCTCTTCTTTAATTGCTTCAATTATATAACAGGGCCTATCATGATATTTTTCTTCGGCAATTATTTCAAAATTATAGAGATCAATGAGCTTTTCAGACTCCATCATGTCCTGATAAGAAAAATCACTGCCCATCATTCCCTGTTCCAACATATGTCCTGATAATTTGACAACATCTTCTGCATCGGGGAAAAACATCCATAAATTATCTTCCCTCTTTAAGTACTTTGTTCCTCTGTCCATCGGATTTGTAAATTCTATTAAAGCCGTGTCTCCCTCACTTAAAGATATCATTTTTTTCTCTAATTCCCTGCCGCTGTTATTAATTATCATGGTTGCTTCTACTCTGGCTGATTTTACATATTCATTTTCATCTCTTTGCGTAATCACTTCTTCTGCTGTGATAGCTGAAATTTCTGTATTAAAAGTAATTAATATTAAAATCAACAACAAAATAATCTTTTTCACAAAATACACCTCCCTTAAATATCTCGTAAGGCTTCCGCTGGTTCTAGTTTAGCAGCTCTTCGTGCTGGTATAATACACGTTAAGGCTGTAATTACTGAACCTAAAATAAAGCTAAAGATCATATTCTCAAAATTAAATACAGGATAAATAGTTGGATTCATCAGAAATTCGCCGCTGACAACTTCTATTGCCTCTGTGTAATCAATGCCATGAATAGATAAATATTTCGTAAAGATACTGCCAATTACAGCACCTAGAAAACTACCGACCACACCCATAAAAGTCCCTTCAATTATAAATATTATTAATATTTCCCGACTCTTTAATCCGAGGGCAGACATCATGCCTATTTCCTGAGTTCTTTCCTTAACGATCATAATCATCGTATTTATTACAACTACTCCCGCTAGTAATATAAGTAAAATATATATAATATTATAAATATATTTTGCTACATTAAAGAGCTTTAAAGTTGGATTTGCTTCACTCCAGGTCTGTACTAAGTATTTATCTCTGCTTTCGTTATCCGCTAATACCTGTTGAATAATAGGTTTGACTTGTTCAGCTTTTCCCATGGATTTTGTCTTTATTAATACCTCTGTTGCGCCATCTTCCATTATTAATATTCTTTGGGCCTGATCAAGAGGAATATAAAACAATCTATTGTTTATGAGAGGGAGATAATGATCAACTACTCCGACAATTTTAAAAGTAGAGCCTTTAAAAGCATCAAAGGAATTTTTATATAATATCGTAATATTGTCTCCCAATTTTTTATTCAAAGAGCTGATAAGCCCACTGCCTAGAACAATTTCTCTTTTACCCATCTTTACCATTCTTCCTTGCTCAAAGGCTGACTCTATTTTAGTAAACTGAAATTCACCTTCTGGTATTACACCCCATCCCATCATCCTAATTATTTCTTCTCCAGGACTGGCCATAGCACCAAATTTTAATCTGGGTATAGCAAATTGAACTTGCTCTTCTTCTTCTAGTCTATCTACCATTTTTAAAACACCATTACCTTCAAATCCATCTACATAATGTTTTAAAGACAATAGCTCAGTTTTATTTTCATAACCCTCATCAATAATTTTGATATGACCCGAATCATACTGTACATACAGTGAAAAGGATGAGTCCAGTACTCCTATTACTAGGCCTCTAGCAAATACAACTACCATTACTGCTATCGAAATTGCAGTAATTGATACAATAGTTCTCGTTTTATTTCTAAAAAGATTTCTTCCGGCAAGGTTCATTAAAAATTTCAATTAGTGTCACCCCCAACTATTTATGATATAATGCTTTAACTGGGTCTTTTTTTGCTCCCCATCTTGCTGGAAGAATACTGGCCAAGACTGAAACTAAAATACCAAAAATGAATATAAAAAAGAATGTTTCCGGGTTCCATCCCCCATAGATATTTTCAGCTATGGGAATACCAAAAGTAGTTTCTCCACCTGTCATCATAGATAAACTGATTCCAACCTCCTTAAGTAAATATACGCCTATACCCCCTAATATTACTCCGATAGTAGAACCAATTATTCCTATTCCTGCCGCCTCAATAACAAAAATATAGACTATCTCATAAGCTCTTAAACCTAAGGCTTTCATCATACCAATCTCTTCCAACCTTTCTAAAGCTGATAGGATTACAGTATTAATTACACCGGCTGTTGCCAGTATTATAATAATAAAAAGCATAACTAGGTTTTCAATATTACCCTGTTTAAGCATTGCTAACATCTCATAAGATAATTTCTCCCAATTATACGCTTTTAAACTCATTCCATCTTGACTAAATCTTCTATTAAACTGCTCCGCAAGTTGTATAGACTGTTCACGAGTTTCTAAATTAAATAGAAACCTACTGACCTTATCCCCGGTGTTTAATGAATTCTGCGCTAGTAATAGCGGGATATAAACATTTTGTTTATTTATGTTCGGATGCGGTGTATCAAGCAGTCCTATTAATTTCGCATCTATTGTATTATAAGTGCCTTCTTTGGTTTTAAACAAAAGAGTAATATAATCATTCACTCTAAAATCCATTAATTCAGATAATCCTTTACCTATAATAGCAAACTTACCTTCTTGTAACATTTCACCCTCAAGTATATATCCATCTAACTTGATTACTTCAACATCTTTTTTTGTATTAATACCAATGACTTTAACGGGGTAATCTTCACGCCCATTGTTGATAGTCGCAGTAAAGTAAAGCCGGGGAGTATAGGCTTTAACCTGTGGATTATTGCTTATCTCTTTAATTATCTTGTTATCCTCTTTTAATAAATTATCCAAAGGCATTTCATCTTTGTTTGCCCAGTATTCTTCTTCCATAATCTGAAGATGAGCAGTCTGTAAGTCTACATTATTGTCTAAAGACATATCGCTTAGCCCCACCATCAGAGAATCGGAAACCAGAAATATAAATATCCCAAAAGAGATAACTAATGATGTAATTACTGTTCTTTTTTTATGTCTGGTTAAATTTCTTAAAGCAAGTTTAGTGAGGAACATCTAAATTTTCTCCTTGCTCATCATGTGTTACTTTACCATCTCTGATTTCTATTAATCTTCTGGCATATTCCATAACTTGAGGGTCATGAGTTGAGAAGATAAAGGTTGTCCCTAATTTTTTGTTCATCTTAAGCATAATATTAAGTATCTCTTGACTGTTTTCTGAATCAAGATTAGCAGTAGGTTCATCAGCTAAAACCAACTTGGGGTTCTTAACAAGAGCTCTTGCAATAGCAACCCTTTGTTTTTGCCCCCCCGACAATTCATTTGGCCTTCTATCCTCCAGGCCTTCCAATCCCACTGAATTTAGTATATCAAGTACTTTTTCTCTTCTTTCTTTTTTACTTATACCATCAATAATTCTTATCGCAAATTCAACATTTTCAAAGGCTGTTAAAACAGGTATAAGGTTATGTCCTTGAAAAATAAATCCTAGATTATATCTTCGGAAATCAGATAACTCATTTTTAGTCAAAGTTGATAATTTTTTTTCTGCTTCATAATATATCTCCCCATCAGTTGGTTTATCCAAACAACCAATTATATTTAACAAAGTGGTCTTGCCTGATCCTGAAGGGCCAAAAATTGTGGTGAATTCTCCTTTTTCTATTTCTAACGAAATCCCTCTTATTGCTGGTACATCTATTTTGCCTTGATGGTATACTTTTTCTACATTCTTTAATTTAAGCAGTGACATTTATTTATCCCTCCTTTTTTCTACTGTTCTTCAGCCCATTTCTTATAATTTCAACAATTTTATTTGCATATGGATAAATCTTATTTTGACTATCAATTTCTTCATCTTCAAGTAAATAGTCGATAATAAAACAGTTTGCCGTATATAGCAAATGTGCTGTATATTTAATATTAATATTGCTTTTTATTTCATTATTTTTTATAGCAATTATCAACCATTTTTTGATCAAATCAATTCCCTGTTTTTCATAATCCTTCTCGATGGCTTCAAATAATTCATTTTTTTCCATTTTATATACATCTCTCAATACTCTTGCTAAATTTAAATTTTCTAAAGCAAAGTTAATATTGGCCTTGTTTAAACCCTCCCAATATCTAAAAAAATCCTTTTCCTCCTCAAGTTTTTTTAATTCCTTTTTGATATATTCTTCTTTAACCTTTATTGCTTTATTTAATATATATTTGTAGAGATCACTTTTATCATCAAAATATTGATAAAAACTTCCTTTTGCTATATCAGCCTTTTTTACAATTTCAGTTATTTGCGTTTTAGTATATCCTCTCTCAGCAAACAAAGTAATTGATATCTCTATGACCTTATTCTTTTTTTCTTTTGCTAAATTGAAAAAAGTCTCAGTAGGCAACTAGATGACCTCCCTTAATACCCAAATGACTATCTATTCATGTGACTTGTTATTCATATTATAACCTCATCTTTATTTTATGTCAACAATAGTATGTCTAGACGAAAAGAAAACTTTTATATTCATACTTTATTTCTCGTAACCAGTAAAAACCCAAAAAATTTTTAATAATAGCTTATAAGCCTTTAATTAAATAAATATCAATAAAGGCATATTTATTTGCCATCTAAAAAACTATAAAAATCGGGTAGGAGGCCGATGATTAATTCATCCACCTTCCTCTCATACCAATGTACATAAGGATCTTGTATACAATGGTTCAATAATTATCGATAAATCTTTCGATTGTATTAACTCCCACATTACACTCCACACTCTTAATATTTATTGGGAAATTCCATTCCCTTTTCAATTAAGAAGCCCTAATTAAAGTTTGGCTGTGTTCTTCATGCTCTATAAAGTTAACCACTAAATAAATAATTATCGTCCTGTCCTTCCAAAGTCAAAATTTCTAATAACGTATCAGTACTATGACAGGAACTGACTTCTCTTGATAAATCTTATTTCAACCACATATATAATGTGTCCATGAGATCTCACAGGTTAAGTACTTAATCTTTCATTTCATATATCCGTCGCATTTACTGTAAAAACTTTCGCACTATACTATAAAGATTTTGTTTTGTGTTGCAAACTCATCCAGTTATAGTTAGCCTCAAATGTGATTTAAGTACCTCGGACCGAAATTTTGCTTTAGACTTCCTTCAGATTCGTGGTCGCCCACGATACCCTTGCTAATTTTTAAATCGTGTTCGGAATTCAGGACTTTCACCCTATGGATTAAGTGCATGCTTGTCAAACAACAAAAGCCCCGTTTTAAGGGGCTTTAACTTTCTAAAATATTTGATTTTTCTTTATTCTTCCTCTTCTTCTGCCTCGATAACTTCAACTATTAAATTGGCATATATATCATCAAACAATTTAACTGGGACTTTATGCACACCCAATTTTTTGATATTCTCATCAAGAGATATATCCCTTTTATCTATTTCATAACCTTTATCTGCTGCAGCTTCACTGATATCTTTAGTAGTAACTGAGCCAAATAATTTTCCCTTTTCTCCTGCTTTGACAGGAAAAATAAATCTATCTTCTTCAAGTTTAGTTTTAAGCTTTTTGGCATCTCCGGTCTTTTCTGCTTTCCTCTTTGCAGCTCGTTCAATTTCATGTTTTAATCTCTTTTTAGCCGACTCGGTTGCTCTTATTGCATATCCTCTTGGAATCAGATAGTTTCTACCATATCCATCGGCAACTTCTATAACATCTCCCGGAGATCCCAGTTTATCCACTTCTTTTCTTAAAATAATTTCCATTATTTTAAACCTCCTTTATCTTCATTCGTCTTCAATTTTAGTAAATTTAATCCTTCTAAAGTCAAACCAAAAATCTATCAAGCCCAATAAAATAATGATAGGCGGCAGTATAGGTATAAAGAGTACCACAATTGTAAAAATTACTTTTACAATAGATCTATTGGTTTTATTATCAATAAAATATAGGCAAACCGCATAACCCTGAATTAAAACTAAAAATAACAATACAATGTTTAAATTTACAAAAATTATATTTCTTTTCAATATTAAGGAAATAACAATACCCAGGGCAATAGGCCAACGAGGTAAAAACCAGTTTTTTATCTTTTTATAGGAAGATATACTAAAACCAGTCTTATTTATATACCAATTGGTGAGATAATAGTTCAAACTCCCCATAATTATAGCTGAAATTGATGTTAAGGCGGGAAATATCCTCTGTAGAAGTTGGATCTGATTAATAACTAAATCTTCCATATCCCCCATACCAGTAGTTTGATTCACCATTTTAGTAATTTCATTTATTATGTTTTGAAAATTGATGCCTAGCATATATCTAGAAATTAATAATAAAATAATATTTGAAAAAGCTACTGTGACAACTGTTATAATTAAAGCCCGTAACGGTTCTATTTCTTTCTTAAAAAGAAGTCCAACAACAAATCCTATTAATCCATATCCTACAAGTGCTAATAATCCCATTACTGGACCAAAAAATATCCCATTTATAAGAGCAGAAGCACCTATAACACCTGCTGTAGCATTAAAGTTATACTTGGTTGTAATTACGGCAACAGGTATAGGCCATAAAATTATTACTATAACACTCAAAAATGGCAGGTATAAATTCACTAATGTTAATATTAAAAGATATAAGATTGCTTTTATGCTGTCCTTTACTGTTTGATTAAACATAGTATTATTTACACCTCTAGATATCAAAATTAAAGATTATTTAAAATATAAAGGGAGGTTTTGATTAACCCCCCATGATATTTATAACGCATTTTATAAATTATTCTTTTACATAAGGTAATAATGCTAATTTCCTTGCTCTTTTAATCGCTTTTGTGATATCACGTTGATGTTTAGAACAATTACCTGTTATTCTTCTGGGTACAATCTTGCCTCTATCAGTAATATATCTATTTAAAGTTTTTAGGTCTTTATAATCTATTTCTTTATCTTTAGAACAAAAAAAACAAGACCTATTTCTTCCTCTACCCATTTTAAAGCCTCCTTTTTATAATGATAGGTAAGTTTTTGATATTATCTCCAACTTTTCCCCCATTTCACACCGTACACGATAGTTTCCTATTCACACGGCGTTCCATCACGTTTTTAAACCATTTTGATACATTCATTTCCTACTTTTGAGAGAAATTTGTTTAGCTTACTTAAGGCTTCGTCATCAAAATACATTTTATTTACCTTATTTAAATATTTCTGAATAGTTTCTTGATTTTTAGCATGGATTAATTTATGGATATTTTTAGAAATTAAGATTAAATTTCTATAATTATCCTCCCCACCTTTACAGTAAGGGTTTTTGTGATGACATTCAATATTTCCAATTAATAAAGGTCTACTTATAATATAACAACATCCATTTTGGCCTGAATATCTGGAAATCCTATTATCATTATATTCAATTGTTTCACCCTTGATAGGATTCTCAACTAAATAATTTAATATATATGGTAAAACATTTTTCAACCTTTTATGGATTTTTTTCTTCCTTTTACAGTGTAATCACAAATTTCCTGTGAAAAATTCATATGATGATCTGTTTTTACAGCTGAAATCGGAAATATTCTTAATCCAACTACATAATAAGGTTTTGAATTATATTCGAAATATAATTTTTCGTATAAATTAGACTCATTACCTTTTTTTACTTAAACTCGCCCAAAGTCTATTTTCTAAAACTCTATTAACTTTAAAGACAATTTCTCGAAAATCATAGCTAACTAATGTTGCCATTGAATAATAGTTTTGCAATTTGTTTTTGAGTGCTTTCTTTTTGTATTACCTTTATTTGTTTCTTCAATTTGTATGCTAATCTGCTTTTTGTTTCTTTTGTTATTCTAGATTTTAAGTTAGTAATTTTAGTCTTCTTTTGACTAACTTCAAGATTAAGTCTTTCCTTCAACCATTTACAAACCGCAATTTTTATTTTGCTTGCTGTTTCATAATCTTTGCAAAATATTTTATAGTCATCTGCATATCTTACAATATGCATTTGTTTCATATTGCTTTTCTTAAGGGCTCTATATTTGTTACTATCATTATTATAATTATGGTCTGTTTTAAATGTTTCCCATTGATTGCTAATCCACCAATCCAGTTCATTAAGAACTACATTCGCTAATAAGGGTTAAATTATTCCACCCTGAGGAGTTCCTTTTGTTGGAATACCTTTTCCTTCAATTTTAGCTTTTAATAGTCTACCTAAAATTAATATGAGATTTTTATCTTGTATTCCATGCTCCATAATTGTTTCATTAATTTCCCATGTTCAACATTATCAAAGAAACCCTTAATATCAACATCAACACTGAAGTGCAGTTTAGACCTATTAACTAATCTCATACATCTTGCAATAGCATGTTTTGTACTTCTGTTTGGTCTAAATCCATAACTATGATTATAAAATTTAGCTTCACAAATAGGTTCCAAAACCTGTTTTATTGATTGTTATATTAACCTATTTTCAAATTGCAACGACTCGCTCAGAACGGTACTTCAAAATCATCATCAGATAAATCTACTTGTTCTTCCTCTGTATCTTGAGAAGCATCTTCTGTATAATCAGAATTGTTCTCTTTATTTTTCCCATCATTTGGCCAATCTAAAAATTGAACGTTATTGGCAATAACTTCAGGGTTAATATATGTCCTATTATCATTTTTGCCCTGGCTTTTTCTTATTTGTAGAGAACCTTCTACAGCAACAAGTCGACCTTTGCCCAAGTGATGGGCCACATTTTCTGCCAGTTTGCGCCAGGTTACAATCTTAATATAATCTACATCTCTTTCTCCCTCGCGGTTTCGGTAATTCCTTTCTACAGCTAATGTAAAGTTAGCAACTGGTGTACCATTGCTGGTATACCTAAGTTCCGGATCTCTAACCAACCTCCCAATCAAAACGATATGATTTAACAATTAATCCACCCCTTAATTTAATCTTCTTCCCTAACAATTAAAGATCGTATTATCTCAGCTAAAATACGATAATTATGTTCCAACTTTTCTAAAACATCAGATGTGGATTCAAATTTAATAAAACTATAATAACCAGCTCTATAATTCTCAATTTCATATGCTAATTGTCGGTTGCCCCAATGATCAACATCTTTAATTTCACCATCATTATCGATGATTACAGATTTAATTCTTTCAATAATTTCTTCTCTTTTTTCTTCTTCTAAATCTGGTTTCAAGACTATTGCTGTTTCATAATTTCTTATTTTTGTCATTTTGATTCACCCCCTCCATGTGGTCTAAGCGGCTTCATATTTGTCTTTATGAAGCATGGATTTGATTTATAAAATCACAGAACACAATTCTTTATCATTATAGCATTGAAATTTTGAAAATGCAACTTTTAGCACCTGATATTAAACATTAAATTTGAAATAGCAAAAATCACCATCCTGTATCTCATAATCATGCCCTTCAATGCTTAGCATCCCTTTCTCTCGCGCATTACTAATAGAACCTGCGGATAATAGATTATCCCATTGAATCACTTCTGCTTTAATAAAACCTTTCTCCATATCACTGTGGATTTTTCCTGCAGCCCGAGGAGCCTTTGTGCCTTTCTTAATAGTCCAGGCCCTTATTTCCTTTTTGACAGCAGTAAAGAATGTTATCAAATTCATCAAATTATAACATGCTCTAATTACCCGGTTTAAGCCGGTTTCTTTTAGACCAATATCTGCTAAAAAAAATCGGGCTTCATTTTGCGGTAGTTCTGCAATATCAGCTTCAATTTTAGCACTAATGGAAACAACTTCTGTATTGTTCTCTTCTGCAAATTCATTAATCTTCTCTATGCAATCTATCTCGTCTTTCCCTATATCACCTTCTGAGATATTCGCAATATAGATAACTTTTTTATAGGTTAATAAAAATAATTCTTCTACTAGCTTTCTTTCTTTTTCATCTAATTTTATATTTCGAGCATGTATGCCCTGCTTTAAATTATCTTCTAGTTTAATCAAATTATTATACTCTCGTTTATATTTATCTTCACCAGACTTCAACATACGTTCTGTCTTTTCTTTTCTTTTAGTTATTGTTTCAAGATCAGCCATAATCAATTCTCTATTTATAATTTTTATATCTCTGATTGGATCCAATTTACTGTCTACATGGGTTACATTTGGATCTTCAAAACACCTAACAATATGAACTATAGCATCTACTTCACTGATTTGAGAGAGGAATTGATTCCCCAAGCCCTCTCCTCTGTTAGCTCCTTTGACCAGCCCTGCAATATCTAAGAATTTAATTGTTGCAGGTATTTTTTTAGGTGGTGAAAATAATTCATACAACTTATCTAATCTTTTATCGGGAACTTCTACAACTCCAATATTTGGATCTATAGTACAAAATGGATAATTATCAGCTGAAACACCTGCTTCAGTTAAAGCATTAAACAAAGTTGATTTTCCTACATTCGGCAGCCCAATAATTCCAATTTCCATAATATCACCTTATCTTATAACTTCTTTTAATTTTTTTTCGAATTTTCTTCTGGGCATCATCACTATATGATGACATTTTTCGCACTCTATTTTTATATCCATACCAACCCTGATAACCTTCCAGCTATTAGCACCACAAGCATGCTGCTTTTTCATTATCACCCTGTCTTTTAACTTTAAATCTGCCAAATTTATCACCTCTCTTAAACAAATAAGAAAAATAAAATTATGATTATAACCAGTACTATTATAAATAGACAGCCTTTGTTCTTGTAAAAAGGCTTATCATCAAATTTAACAGAAAAAGAACCCTTTTTGCGGGCTTTTTTTAAATATTTTACAGATTTAGAATATTGTCCCTGTTCTCGATATATAACACCTAAGTTATTATAAGCATTCCCATATTCCGGTTCTAAATCAATAGATTTTTTATATAGTAATTTTGCTCTTTCTAAATTGCCTTTTTTCTTTTCTATACTGCCAAGGTTTGTTATAGCAGGTACATATTCTGGATTTTCCTCCAATACATCTTCTATTATTTTCTGTGCATTTCCCAGATTGTCTTTATAGATTTCTATTACAGCCAATTTATTAATAGCAGGTATAAACTCTTTTTCTTGTAAAATCTCATTAAATGCTATTTCTGCCTTTTCAAGCTTACCAATATCTAAAAAATTGGAAGCCTCTTTATATTTTTTTTGTGATTCTTTATCTACCTGGTCTAAATAATTTTCTTCTAACATTTTATTACCCCTCATCTTCTTGCTCTTTCAATTATTATATAATATTAAAATAATTAAAGCAATGTGATGCAAAAAAGCGGCCCAAAGGCCGCTTAAATACTTTTAGTCTAATTACCTACCATCTTAGATTAGGTTGTCTTGCTGCTTTTACTTCATCTAACTTTCTAACTGAAGTATTGTGGGGAGCATTTTTTACAAGCTCCGGATTCTTTTCAATTTCCTCGGATATCTTCTTTAATGTTTCTATAAATCGATTCAACGTGTCAACATTTTCTGTTTCAGTTGGTTCGATCATCATTGCTTCTTTGACTACTAACGGGAAATATATTGTAGGTGCATACTGCCCATAATCCAGCAGTCTTTTGGCTATATTAAGTGTGCTTGCGCCTTTCTCTTTTTGTTTCACACCTGATAAAACAAACTCGTGTAGACTATTTTCTTGATAAGGAAGTAAAAATTCTTCTTTTAATTTTGCCTTCATATAATTTGCATTTAAAACTGCATTTTCTGTAGTCTTGGTAAGTCCTTCCCCTCCAAGAGTCTTGATATAAGAAAAGGCTTTAACTAAAACACCATAGTTTCCATAAAAAGCATGAACTTTGCCTATTGACTTAGGCCTATCATAATCCCAGTAATAATTTTTAGCATCTTTTTTTAGAACCGGTCTTGGTAAGTATGGTCTTAAAAACTCTTTGATTCCTACTGTGCCGGAACCGGGACCCCCACCTCCATGAGGAGTAGAAAATGTTTTGTGTAAATTTAAATGTAAAACATCAAAGTCCATATCGCCCGGCCTTGCATAACCCATTATAGCATTCAGATTTGCACCATCATAATATAACAAGCCACCCGCATCATGAATAATATCGGCAATCTCTTTTATGTCTTTTTCAAATATCCCAAGTGTATTAGGGTTAGTTAACATAAGAGCAGCAACTTTATCATCTACCGCTTCCTTTAATTTATCAATGTCCACCATTCCGTCCTTGTTGGATTCTATCTCAACAATATCAAAACCAGCCATAACAGCACTGGCAGGATTCGTACCATGGGCTGAATCAGGTACAATTACTTTGCTTTTTTCTATACCTTTATCTTCAAAATATTCCCTTATTATTAAAAGCCCAGTTAGTTCTCCGTGTGCTCCAGAAGCAGGTTGTAAGGTCATCTCATCCATTCCACTTATTTCAGCTAAATCCCTTTTTAATTCATATAAAAATTCAAATGAACCCTGTAAATCTTCTTCATCTTGATAGGGATGTAGTTGAGACAGACCCTCTATTCTGGCTATATCCTCATTTCTTTTAGGATTATATTTCATAGTACAGGAACCAAGAGGATAAATACCCGAATCTACTCCATAGTTCAGCTCTGATAAAGCAGTATAATGTCTAACCACATCTACTTCACTTACTTCAGGTAATTTTAATTCATCTCTGAAGTAGGACTCTTTAATGTAATCCCCCATATCTACCTCGGGTATTTCTAACGGAGGTAATGAATATCCTTTTCTGCCAGGACTGGAATAATCTTTTATTAATCTTTCAGCCATTTACATCGCCTCCATTAATTGAACTAATCTGTCTAGTTCTTCTTTTGTTCTTTTTTCAGTAACACTTAATAAGATGCCTTCTTCGTCAAACCTGGACAAATTCACTCCGCCCAATATTTTTTCTTGTTTTAGATCAGATAATACTTTTTTTACAGATAGTTTTGTTTCAACTTTAAATTCGTAGAAAAAATCATTCATATTTAGAACTTTAAATTTATCTAGCTCATCTATTTTTTCAGCCAGATAGTGGGCTTTTTTAAATGATTTTTCGGCTACTTCTCTTAATCCTGCTTTGCCCATTGTGGCCATATAAATAGTCGATATAGCGGCATTTAATGCTTCATTAGTGCACATATTAGATGTTGCTTTTTCTCTTCTAATATGCTGTTCTCTAGTTTGTAAAGTTAACACATAACCCACATTTCCTTCCGCATCTTCAGTCGCACCAGCTATTCTTCCTGGTATCTGTCTTATATATTTTCTTTCATCTTTACAGCTAAGAAAACCCAGATAAGGACCTCCATAATTTAATGTATTTCCAAGAGGTTGGCCTTCACCCGTAACAATATCAGCCCCAAATTCTCCTGGGGATTTTAATAGGCCCAAGGCTATGGGATTAGCCACTACTATTAATAGTACTTTTTTGTATTGTTGTTTTAATTTTTGGATTTTTTCCATATCTTCAATAGATCCATAAAAATTAGGATATTGAACAACAACAGCAGCAACATCTTTGTCTAAATTTTCTTCCAATTCAGTTAAATTAGTTGTAGTACCTTCTAATCCAATTTTAACAAAATCCAGGTTTTTAGGCACACCATAAGTATGTGCAACTTCTCTGTAGGCAGGATGAAGACCGGCTGATAATAATATTTTTTTATTCCGGCTGATTCTTGCTGCCATTAGGATTGCTTCAGCTGTAGCTGAACCGCCGTCTAAAAGCGAAGCATTTGCAACACTCATGCCTGTTAATTCGCAAATCATGCTTTGATATTCATAGATTACTTGTAATGTGCCCTGGCTTAATTCCGCTTGATAGGGCGTATATGCAGTATAAAATTCCTGCCTGGATATTAGATGATCAATAATGCCGGGCACATAGTGATCATAAGCACCCGCCCCCAAAAAAGAAGTGTAGCCAACTAAAGAGGAGTTCTTCTCAGAAATTTCCTTCATATAATCTTTGAGAAAAAGCTCTGATATTCCTCCCGAGACTTTTAACCCTCTTTTTAGTTTAACTTCTTCAGGAATAGAGTTAAAAATTTCTTCAACTGTCTCCACCCCTATTTCTTTTAGCATATCATTTCTTTCTGTTACAGTATTGGAGACATAGTCCATTTACTATTCCCCCTCTAGGAAAGACTTATATTCAGTACTGTCCATTAATTCATCCAATTCTGATTTATCCTTTAATTCTACTTTGATTAACCAACCATCTCCATATGGGTCTTCGTTTATTAACTCAGGTTGGTCCATTAAACTTTCATTAATTTCTGTAACTACACAACTAACTGGAGTAAAAACATCAGAAACAGCTTTTACAGATTCAATTACCCCAAACTCTTCAAATTGATCCAGCCCTTCGTCAACTGTAGGTAACTCAACATAAACAATATCACCTAACTCTTCCTGTGCATGTTCGGTAATACCAACAACACCTTCTTCACCATCTAATGAAATCCATTCGTGATTTTCAGTATAATATAAATCATTAGGTGTACTCATCTTATAAATCCCCCTTTTTATATAAATGGTTTTTCAACTATTTTAGCATTTACATCTCTTTTTCTTATAGATATATCAATTTTTCTACCAATAGAAGTATATTTTTTATCTATATAGGCTAAACCAATATTTCTATCAAGGCTTGGAGAATAACTTCCACTTGTAACTTCTCCAACAACCTTTCCTTCGACCTTAACTTCATATCCATGACGGGGTATTCCCCTCTCAGACATAACAAAACCAACTAATTTTCTATCAATACCAGCTTCTTTGACTTTCTCTAATTCTTTTTTTCCATTGAAATCTTCTTTGCTTAATTCGACCGTCCAGGCTAAATCAGCTTCTAATGGATTGGTTGTTTCATCTATATCATTTCCATATAGACACATCGTCTTTTCCAACCTTAAAGTATCTCTCGCTCCCAATCCAGCAGGTTTTAGACCCTTTTTATTTCCTGCTTCTAACAACATGCTCCAGACTGGAGCTGCCTTCCCCTTCTCTAGGTATATTTCAAATCCCAGCTCTCCTGTATAGCCCGTTCTTGAAACTATAGCATCAATGCCATTGACTTCAGTCTTAACAAAAGAATAATATTTTAAATCTGAAATATCCTTATCCATACCCTCATCCATAATTGATGAGATTATTTGAAGCGAAAGTGGTCCCTGCAGTGCAATGAGAGCATAATATTCTGATTTATCAACAACATCAACATTTTCAAATAATTCAGCATTTTTATTAATCCATCTTAGATCTTTGGTTGTATTAGATGCATTAACCACCATCATATATTGGTCATTTTCGAGCTTATATACCAATAAGTCATCTACAATACCTCCATCTTCATAACACATTGGTGAATAAATTACCTTGCCTGCTTTCATCTGTGAGGCATCATTGGTAATTAATCTTTGTACTAAGTTTAAGGCATCTTTACCTGAAATAAGTACTTCACCCATATGTGAAGCATCAAAAAGACCTGCAGCGTTTCTTACTGCCTTATGCTCTTCAATAATACCCGAATATTGAACAGGCATCTGCCAGCTGCCAAAGTTAATAATCTTAGCTCCCAGATTTAAGTGTTCATCATAAAGAGAAGTCTTTTTCATCTTTTTCACCCCCCATTTTAAATAATAACGAAAAAACAGGGGAGTTTAAGTCACCTTAAACTCCCCTGTTCTGGTAAGTCCAGAGTTTGGTCCCTTCAGATTTCTTCTGCCTGAGAGTTTCAGCTTTTGTTATGAAGCTTTGCTCCTTCGGCGCCTTTTTAAATAAGATCTCTCATCTGAATTTCATCCCAAATATTATTTTTCCTTGTATTTTAATTTTAAACTCTTTTTCCTTAAATTTCAACCTTTTTTTTAATTTTATTTTATTTAGCTAGATATTTTTTCTTCATTGCCAGAATTAGCTTCTTTTTCATCATCCAATAAGGATGAGCTCTTAGTTATTAAACTCCCTCCCTCTTCAATTTCCAGTTTTTTTGCCTTGATATCACATTTTAAAATTCCTATCTTTAAAATCTTCAATTTTTTCTTGCAACTATATTCCCTTCAACTTCACGACCTTCTATATCACTTTGAATTTAGCCTGTTTCCCCATAAAAGCATCTCCATCAGCATCAATCGTACCTGTGTGATCTAGCCCTCTAATCTTATCGGAACTTTTGTGGTAACTTCCCAATCAAATAATGATTGCCTGCCAAAAACTGTATTCATATCATTTTTTTGCACCATCTCATTTTTCTCAAACAAGATCCACACTTCACTTCCCAAATAAATTTCGGGACTTATAAGCTGCTTTTTATTTAAAATCCTTTCTTATAAATAAATTCAATCTTTATTTTTCCATTATATTACTTTTATTTCTATTAGCTTCCATGTTTTTCCAGATAAGTCTGTATGAACACCCACTTTTACTTTGATTTAAAAAAAGAATTGAGCAATAATGATGGCAACAAAAATCGAAGGCAACAAGTTACCTATCTTAATCTTCATATTAAACAACATGTTAAATGCAATAGCCATAATCAATAGTCCTCCTGTAGCGGTCATCATGGCAACAACATCTTGATTTAATAGAGTCTGAGCCCATGAAGCTAGTAAAGAGATGGATCCCTGATAAAGCAAAACCGGTATGCTGGAAAACAATACACCAATTCCAAAAGTCGCAGAAAACGCAATCGAAGCTGTGCCATCTAATAGTGACTTTGTAAATAATATTGAAGGATCATTATTTAGACCATCTTGGATTGCCCCCATAATAGCCATTGCACCCACACAATAAATTAAACTGCTTTGTACAAAACCCTGCACAAATAATCCATCATCACTACCAAATCTTTTTTGTATTTTCTCACCAAGAACCTCTAATCCACTTTCTATTCGTAATAATTCACCAATTATACCACCAATAACTAAACTGAATATTACAATCAAAGTTCCTTTGGTACTTTCAACAGTAAAGGCCATCTGCAAACCTATTATAAGAACTGCAAGACTTATCCCCTGTATTACAATATTTTGAAATCGTTCGGGAAGCTTCCCCTTCACTAAAAAGCCCAGAATACTACCTGCTATTATCGCTAGTACATTAACTATTGTCCCAATCATATGATTTAACCTCCACTAAACAAACTAATTAACTCCTCTTTATATTCTCTTTTTGTTAAAGCAATCACAAGATCATTTTCTTTAATGATAGAATCTCCCCTAGGCACTATACTTTCATCGCCTCTCAATATTGTTACTAAAACCGATTCTAAAGGAAAGTCTATATTCCTTAATTTTTTATCTATAAATTTACAGCTCTCATCAACTGTTATTCTTAAAAGTTCAATTTTATCATGATCCTTGTTTAAAATTACACTAAGGTCCTGAATAGTTACTTCCCGCTCAACAAGTGCCGTTAGTATCGAAGAACTACTTACGGCCACATTAACACCTAGCCAGTCAAATAGTTTTTCGTTTCCAGGAGTATTAACTCTGGTGAAAGTTCGCGGAACATTAAATTTCCTTTCAGACATTTGGCATATTACTAAATTATCCTGATCATCTCCTGTTACTGCCAAAACTACATCTGCCTCATTAATACCTGCCTGATCCAATAACTGTTCTTGTGTTCCATCACCACAAAACACCTTTACGCCATATTTCTTTTTTAATGATCTACAGTTCTTTTTATTATTTTCAACAACATGAACCTCATACTCTTTTTCTAAAAACTCTTTTATAAGGTATGAGCCCACTTTGCCTCCGCCCACAATTATTACAAACATCTTTTCACCTCAGCTTGATAATGTTTCACGTGAAACATTATCCTGTTCTTTTTTACAATAGATCTAATTTTTCTAATATTTTTTTCATTTCATTATAATCTTTACATTTTATTGAAACAATTTTTTTGCCTATTCTTTCTTTTATATCAACGTCCAAGCCTAACCTTTCTGCCAGCTGTTCTCTTGCTTTCACCCATTTAGGTTCAAGTTGTTTTTCGTTTTTTCGTTTTTTTTGTGTGCCGCTGTTTTGCCTGGCAAGTTCTGCTTTTACTTTCTTTTCAGTCTCTCTAACCGAAAGACCTTCTTTTTCAATTTTTTTTGCTAATTTTATCTGCTTTTTTGTTTCCAGAGGTAGCAGGGCTCTTGCATGTCCCATAGATAATGTTTCACGTGAAACAATATCCTGAACCGATGGTGGCAGATTTAATAGCCTTATAGTGTTAGAAATAGTTGAACGACTTTTCGATACCCTTTCTGCAACTTCCTCCTGTGTTATATCAAGTTCTTGTATCATTTTTTTATATGCATGAGCCTCTTCAATTGGGTTTAAATCCTCCCGCTGCAAATTTTCTATTAAAGCAACTTCCATCATTTCATTATCTTTGAATTCTCTTATAATAGCGGGAATGGTTTTGAGATTAGCTTGTTTTGCCGCTTTCCATCTTCTCTCACCTGTAACTAGTTCAAATTTATCATATTGAACTTCTCTAACAGTAATCGGCTGAAGTACACCTTTCTTCTCAATAGATAGCGCTAATTCTTTTAAAGTATCTTTAGAAAAGTTATTGCGGGGTTGATAGGGATTCGGTTTTATTTTGTTTATATCGATCTCCTTGATTTCGTGTTCTCTTTTTTCTCCCTGACTTTTGGATAGCAAGGCATCTAATCCTTTACCCAACCTTTTTTTACTCACGTTCAATCACTTCCTTTGCTAATTCTTTATAGGCTTTAGCTCCACGTGATTTTGGATCATAACTTACTATTGGTTCACCAAAGCTTGGAGCTTCACTTAACCTTACATTCCTGGGAATTATAGTATTAAAAACATCTTTACCAAAATATTTTTTTACTTCCTCAATTACCTGGCTTGAAAGGTTTGTGCGTACATCGTTCATTGTTAAAACAACCCCTAATAACCTTAATGCAGGATTTAAATTACTTTGAACTAATTCAATAGTCTGCATCAACTGACCTAGCCCTTCCAATGCATAGTATTCACACTGAATAGGCACAACTAATTGATCAGCTGCAGTTAAAGCATTCAAGGTTAACAAACCAAGAGAAGGGGGGCAGTCAAAAAATATATAATCATAATCTGAATCAACTTCTTTAATCCTCTTTTTTAATCTGCTTTCTCTCGACATAAGAGAAACTAGTTCTATCTCAGCCCCGGCCAGATCAATGTTTGCCGGCAAAATAAAGAAGTTGTTGTGTCCGGTTGGTTGTATAATATCAATAAGCGGTTTATCATTAATCAACGCATCATATATGCTGTGCTTTAACTCGCTTTTTTCCAATCCTACACCACTTGTTGCATTACCCTGTGGATCAACATCAACTAATAGAACTTTTTTTTCTAAATCTGATATCCCGGCTCCTAAATTAATCGCTGTAGTGCTTTTGCCTACACCGCCTTTCTGATTTACAATTGCAATTTTTTTAGCCAAGTAAACACCCCCTTATCAGTTTGAACCTATTACGATTCTTATAATTACTAACAACAACTTTTCTTATCTTCTATATTTATATTTCTTATTAAAATATTCTTTATAATCAATGACTTTCCTGCCTAGAGAGGCCTTTTTTTGGGAATTCCTGGCCGCCTGGGATATTTATCTGCTAATAAACCCTGCCTTTCAAAAGTCAAAATCTCTCTTTCTTTTTCTAAAAAAGGGATATCAATTTTATATATATTTTTTAATCTAAGATTTAATAAATTAATCGCTTTTTGGGCTCCATTAAGTTCTTTTTTATAAGCAGGACCCTTATATAATAATATTAATCCTGCCTTTTTGCAAAGAGGAGCTGTATATTCTAACAAGACATTTAAAGGTGCAACCGCCCTGGAACAAACAAAATCATATCTTTCCCTATAATCTTTATCATGCCCAAGACTTTCAGCCCGTTTGTGTATTACTTTAATATTATCATATAAATCTAACTCTATTTGTAGCATTTTCAAAAAATTCACCTTTTTTAAGTTTGATTCTACTAAGGTTATCGCAATATTCGGCCTAACTATTTTCAAAACAAAACCGGGGAAGCCGGCCCCGGTACCAATATCAATAACCTTGCCTTTAATATCATTATTTAAAAATAATCCGGCTGAATCAAAAAAATGAAGTATGATAATCTTCTTCGGATCAATAATAGAAGTTAAATTATATTTCTTGTTTTCAGCAATCAAAAATTTGAGGTAATTATAAAAATTTTCTATCTGTTTCTGCCGCAAATTGATATTTAGTTTACTAAATCCATCATTAATAAATTGCTTTAGCTCCTTAGGATTCATCATCTTTCTCTCTTTCTTGTTGCTCTATATATATCATTAATACCGAAATATCAGCAGGAGAGACCCCTGATATTCTGGAAGCCTGTCCTAATGAACGTGGCTTTATTTTTTTTAACTTTTCTCTAGCCTCTAATCTTAGATTCTCTAAATTACTGTAATTGATACCTTGCGGTATAATCCTGTCTTCCATTTTCTTGAATTGTTCTATTTGGGACGTTTGGCGATCTATATAACCTTGATACTTGGTCTGAATACTAACCTGCTCCTTAATCTCTTGATCTACATCTGGCAACTCTGATGCAAAATATTTTAAATCTTCATATTCTAATTCCGGCCTTTTTAATAGTTTGGCAAGGACAACAGGTTTTTTAAGTGCTCCGCTCCCCAGTTTTTTTAACCGTTTTTTGTTTTCTGGTGTTGGGGTAACCTGATAATTTCTGAGAAACTCTAAAGTCCTCTCAATATCTTTCTTTTTCTCTAAAAATTTTTGATATCTATCCTCAGAGATCAATCCCAACTTATATCCGATGCCTTTCAACCTCAAATCAGCATTATCCTGTCTTAAGATCAATCTATATTCTGCCCTGGAAGTCATCATTCTGTATGGTTCATCCGTACCTTTAGTTACAAGTTCATCAATTAGAACACCAATATATGCTTGAGATCTATCTAAAATTAACGGATCCTTATTCTGTAATGATAAAGCGGCATTAATACCTGCTATAAGGCCCTGTCCAGCTGCTTCCTCATATCCAGAAGTCCCATTAATCTGTCCGGCCGAATAGAGCCCGTTTATTTTTTTTGTCTGGAGACTCAGTTCTAAATCATTTGGGTCAAGACAGTCATATTCAATAGCATATCCTGCTCTCATGATTTCAGCCTTCTTTAAACCAGGCATTGTATTTAAGATCTCATACTGTATATCTTCAGGTAAACTTGTTGATAGGCCTGATACATAATATTCCCCGGTTAATTCTCCCTCCGGTTCCAAAAATATTTGATGCCTTTCTTTATCGGGAAATCTTACTACTTTATCTTCAATAGAAGGACAATATCTAGGACCTACACCATCTATGATGCCACTGAATAGAGGAGTCCGCATCTTATTTTCTTGAATTATTTTATGTGTTTTTGAATTTGTATAGGTTAAATAACAGGAAACCTGTTCACGTTCAAAAGGGGGTGAATCAAAAGAAAAAGTTAAACCTTGTTCACCCTTTTGTTCATGCATCTTAGAAAAATCAATACTACGTCTATTGATTCTGGGAGGGGTCCCTGTTTTAAATCTACGTAAATTTAATCCAATATTTACCAGTGATTTTGATAACTCATTAGCTGGATATTGCTGGTTGGGACCAGCATTAAAGGTTGCTTCCCCAATAATGACTTTACCTTGAAGAAAGGTGCCGGTAGTAATTACCACTTTTTTAGCTTTGAATAATATACCAGTTTTGGTAATAACTCCCTTGATTTTACCATCCTTGACAACCAGCTCTTCTGCTATTTCCTGTTTTAAATCCACATTTTTCTTTTCTTCTAAAATCTGTTTCATCCTCTGGTGGTACTTTTTTTTGTCTGCCTGCCCCCTTAAACCATGTACTGCCGGCCCTTTTGTCGTGTTCAACATCCTTATTTGAATCATAGTTTCATCCATATTAATAGCCATCTCACCACCCAGAGCATCTATCTCTCTTACTATATGCCCTTTACCAGGGCCACCCAGGGATGGATTACAGGGCATAAAAGCCACATGGTCAAGGTTGACTGTCATAGTAAGTACATCAAAGCCCATTCGGGCTGGTGCTAGAGAGGCCTCACAACCTGCATGCCCGGCTCCAATAACTATGATATCATATTTTTTTTTAAACACTTTATTATAATTATAATCTTTTGCCATTTTTTTACAACACTCCTCATTATTTACCTAAACAAAAATCACTAAATATTTGATCAATAATATCATCTGTCACAGTTTCACCGGTTATAGTACCCAGGTAGAATAATACATCTTTTAAGTCAATGGTTAAAAAATCTACTGGCACACCATTGTTGAAGGATTTTTTTACTTTTTTTATTGAATCATGGGCATTATTTAAAGCCTCCCGGTGTCTAACCTTAGTAACCATAATATCATTTTCTACATTTATATTATCATGTAAAATTTCTTCTAAAATAGTATTTTTTAATTCTTCTAGACCTTCTTCTTCTTTTACCGATATATAGAGAAGCGGGTGTTCCTTAAATTTCTTTTCTGTTCTATCTAAGTTAATTTGTTTTTCTAAATCTGTCTTATTAACCACTACAATAGTTGGCTGTTTTTTTATTAATTCATATACTTTAATATCTTCTTCGGTCAAACCCTGGCTGACATCAAGCATCATCAGAACTAGATCTGCTTTTTTGAGAGAATCCCTTGTTTTTTTAACACCTATTTGCTCAACAAGATTTTCTGATTCACGCACACCAGCCGTGTCGATAATCTTAAGGGGAATACCATTTAAATTAATATACTCTTCAATAACATCACGCGTTGTACCAGGTATATCAGTAACTATAGCCCTGTTTTCCTGCAACAAATAGTTTAATAAACTTGACTTGCCGACATTTGGCTTTCCAACTATCACTGTTTTAATACCTTCCTGATATAATTTCCCCTGTTTGGCCGTTTTAATAAGTCTTTTAATAGGTTTTTCAATGCTATCTATCCGTTCTTTTAATTGATTAAAGGAAAAACCCTTTATTTCATCTTCCGGAAAATCAATCGAGGCCTCTAAATGAGCGAGAAGTGTAACTACTTTCTCTTTGATTTCATTGACCTTTTGTGATAATCCACCTTTTAACTGTTCTACAGCTATAGTTAGGCTTTTTTCAGTTTTCGAATTTATTATATCAATAATTGCCTCCGCCTGAGCCATATCTAATTTATTATTCATAAAAGCTCGGCGTGAAAATTCACCCGGTTCCGCCATTCTTGCTCCCTGTTTTAATACCACTTCTAAAACAGATTCTAAAGGCACCATGCCCCCGTGACAATCGAATTCAACCACATTTTCCCCTGTAAATGAACGGGGACTAATCATAACTATAGCTAATACTTCATCAAGAGTTTCTCCGCTTTTATTATCAATTATATAACCATGATGAGCAGTATGAGAATCTGCATCTTTAAGATCAATACACGAAGATGCTTCAAACACTTTTGATGAAATATCAATAGCTTGTGGCCCACTAATGCGAACTTTCCCTGTACCAGAAGTACCAAAGGGAGTTGCTATTGCAGCAATAGTATCCTCTTTTAAATTGTTCATTTTTTTAACCCCCTTTAAAATATTAAACCCAGCAGGACCACCTACTGGGGAAATTTAATATAATAGTCATTATCAGTACTGTTATAACTAATTAAGTAATTTAATCTATTGTTTCAATCATAACCTTCCTAAATGGTTCTTCACCTTCACTATATGATTTTACTCTGGAATCTTTTTTTAAGGTGATATGAATTATTCTGCGTTCATGTGGCGGCATCGGTTCTAAAACAACTTTTCTGCCCTTTTTAACGGCTTTCTGAGCTAGTTTATGAGCCAATCTTTCCAGGGTTTTTTCCCGTCTATCTCTATATCCTTCAGCATCTATAATAATTCGATAATACTGCTCTGTATTCTTATTAACAACCAAAGATGTTAAATACTGTAGGGCATCAAGGGTTTCACCCCGGCGCCCTATTACAATACCCAAATCAGGTGAATGCAGATCATAAACAACCTGTTCCTGATTGGTCTCAGCTTCTTTTACTTCTATATCAACATCTATATTGGTTTTACTAAATAAGTTTTCTAAGAAATCTTTACCCTTTGTGACAGGATCATCTTCAACTATAATTTCTATTTCTGCCTTTTTTTTGCCGATAAGTCCTAAAAAACCTTTATTGCCCTGTTCAATAATATTTATTTCAGCCTGATTTCGATCTATATCCATATCTTTGAGCCCTTTTTTGATTGCTTCGTTGACTGATTTGGCTTTATATAACTTTTTCTTCATTATTATTCAGCAACCTCCTTATTTAAAGGTTCTTGAGATATTACATATTGCTGTATTGCTGTGAAGACTGTAGAAGTAAACCAATATAATAAGATACCCGAGGGTAGCTGAAAACCAATGAAGATAATAAAAGCGGGCATAATCCACATGATCATATTATTTTTAGAATTACCGCCAGATTGCATCTTTTGAGTTACATAAGTTTGACCAATCATGGCTACAGCATTTACTAAAACAATAGCAACATCAGGCTCCGCTAAAGATCCACTGGTTAAAGTACCTATCCATAAAAAGGACTCTTCTGTTAGTATATCACTTAAACTTAAAATTGCTCTGTATAGAGGAATAAGTATCGCTAGCTGTAGTATCATAGGCAGACAACCTGCTGCTGGATTTACATTATTATTTTTATATAATTCCATCATTTCTTCCTGTTGTTTTTCTTTATTATCTTTATTTTTCTTCTTGATTTTATCCATCTCGGGCTGCAAATCTTGCATAGCCTTCATAGACTTAGTTTGTTTTGCAGTTAAGGGATATAATAATAGCTTTATTATCAATGTAAATAGGATAATAGTAACACCATAATTATGTACTATTCCATTTAAAAATTGTAAGGCCTCAACTATTCCATTTATTAACCATCCAAACATAATTCTTTCCTCCTAATTATTATTTAAGTGGATCATAGCCACCTGGATTAAAGGGGTGACATCTTGCAATCCTTTTAACACTTTTTAATCCACCTTTTAGTACACCGTATTTTTTTACTGCTTGATAAGAATATACAGAACAGGTTGGATAAAACCTACAGGTCCGTGGCGTCCAGGGAGAAATTGTCTTCTGATACAATCTAATAATCCATAAAATTATCCTGTTCATTTTAATACACTTCCTTTATTTCTCAATTAATCCCGTTCTTTTAAATAATCTATGCAGCTCGTCCTGGATTTCATGAAAGTCCAAACTAATTACAGGTTTACGGGCTATAATAACAATATCATAAAACCCCAAATGTCCTGTATTTAGCCTGTTTCTAATTATTTCCTTCAATCGCCTTCTTAATTTATTTCTAACTACTGCTTTCCCTACTCTTTTATTGATCGAAAAACCATAGCGGTTCTGCTCCCTGGTATTGGGCTTCCAATATAAAACAAAATATCTTGAAGCTCTAGAGTCTCCATCATTAAATACCTTATCAAAATCCTTTTTTTTCTTGAGGGTTTCCAAATACTTTCCTCCTAAGAATAAGTTTAAGAAAAAAATATAATATCAACTCTCATACGGTTTAAATTATATGTTATTTAACTACTAGAGTCAAGAATTTTTGTAACAGCCCCCTAATAAAAGAGACCTGAGATGTTTTTAAAATTAGGAATTGCTTATTCTCTTTATCCACAACTTTCAAGCCGCCAATTCTTGTTGAATAATTGTTAATAATCTGTTAAAATAATAATGATTGACAATAAGTAATTAACTGAGCTATTTCTGTAATTACTATTATAACTTCAATTAAATAATTTTACAAGAATTATAACCACTGTTAATTAATTTATCAACATCTAATTGCTGTTCTATCCACAATTAACTTGATTATCCACATTATTATCCACATCTATTAACATAATGTTGACAATTATTGAAATTATTGTTCTTTTTATTATTTTTTGTGGAAATCTTATTGTGGTTTTAAACAGATTTTTTTCAAAAATAGTTATGTTTACTTTTATTTAGCTAATCACAAAGAACTTAAACCTGTGGATAAGAGGGCAACTTATCCACAAAACTGTTAATAACTACCCTTTATCAGATGTTTTTGGGGATAACTATTGTGATTATACATTATTTGCTTGATTGACACAGGAGGTATGTAAATGGCAATTTCTCAAGAAGAAATGGAACATATTTGGAACCAAACTCTAAATGAAATAAAAGATAAATTGAGTAATCCCAGTTTTAAAACGTGGTTTTCAAATACAAAACCAGTTGATATGCAAGATAATATTTTACTAATCAAAGTTCCCAATGATTTTATAAAGGACTGGATAGAAACCAGATATAACCAATTAATCACAAATGTTATCCAAAATTTAACCGATACAAACTTAAAATGTAGATTTTATACCGAAGAGGATCTAAAGGACAAAGAAAAAAAAGAAGGAAAAAACACTAAACAATATGAAAAAGAAAACCCTGAAAAGAAATTAGAAAAAGAAAAAAAGAAAGAATATAATATAAATAAAAATTTAAATCCTAAATATTCTTTTGATTCATTTGTAGTAGGGAATGGAAATAGATTTGCTCATGCGGCGGCTCTGGCTGTTGCAGAAGCACCTGCAAAAGCATATAATCCACTTTTTTTATATGGAGATGTTGGACTGGGTAAAACACATTTAATGCAGGCTATTGCCCATTATATATTAAAACATAATCCTGACAATAAAGTAGTATATGTTTCTTCTGAAACATTTACAAATGAATTAATAAATGCCATCAAAGATGATAGAACATCATCTTTTAGAAATAAATATAGGAACATAGATATTTTACTGGTAGATGATATCCAGTTTTTAGCTAATAAGGAAAGAACTCAAGAAGAGTTTTTTCATACTTTTAATTCTTTACATGAATCTAACAGGCAGCTAATTATTTCAAGTGATAGACCCCCAAAAGAAATTCCAACTTTAGAAGAGCGATTAAGATCGCGTTTTGAATGGGGTTTAATAACAGATATTCAAAAACCAGATTTGGAAACGCGGATAGCGATACTTAGAAAAAAAGCAGATTTGGAGAATTTAAAAATTCCCAACGAAGTTGTTATTTACATAGCTGATAATATTCAATCTAATATTAGGGAATTAGAAGGTGCTCTTATTAAGGTAATCGCATATTCTTCTCTAGTAGATAAGGAAATAGATATTGACTTGGCAGAGAAAGCCCTCCAGGACCTCATTATAGAAAATGAGGAACCAAAAGAAATAAATATTGATTTGATTAAAAATATCATCGTGGATTATTATAATTTAAAAAAAGAAGATATGACCTCCAAAAAAAGAACACAAAAAATTGCTTTCCCCAGACAAATTGCAATGTATTTATCCAGAGAGCTTACCGATTTATCGCTCCCTCATATCGGTGAAGAGTTTGGGGGCAGGGATCATACTACAGTAATCCATGCTTATAATAAAATAGAAAAGAGGATAGAGGAAGATCAGGAATTCGCCAAAGTAACCAACAAAATAATAGCAAGAATAAATAATGCTTAAAAAATTGTTAATAAATTAGTTAATATTTTGTGGAACAATTGTTAATAAATTTAATATGTTAATATGTTTATAACTATTCAAGCTTTATGTACAACTTATCTACATACCTTAAGTAATAAATAACGGCTTTCAACGTACTTATTCACAAATCCACACTCCCTACTACTATTACTACTAGTTTAAATAAATAAATAAATAAATAAAACTCTATATTTTTTGTTAACAACTATCTAAAAAAGGAGGTTAGCTGATGAACTTCAAAATTGACAAGAAAGATCTTTATCAGAGCCTTAATGTTATAGTTAATGCCTGTGCCTCAAGTAATACAATGCCTATATTGAAGGGATTAAAGCTTGAAGCAAACAAAGAAAAAGGTATTCATCTGATGGGTACTAATTTAGAGATTGGAATTGAAAACTGGATTCCAGCCGAGATAAAAAAAGAAGGAGAAATTGTATTGCCTGCAGTACAACTAAAAAATATTGTTAGAGAATTATCTGACGAAAAAATTGAATTTACAGCAGATTTAGAAAAATACCGAGTAGAAGTCAATTGTGAGAACTCAGACTTCTTTATAAATGGTTTTAATCCAGAAGAATATCCTGAATTACCTGATGTGAGTATACCGATTGAATTAGAAATGCCGGCAGGAAAACTCAAAAGAATTATCGATGAAGTAAAATTTTCAATCTCAAGCGACCAATCTCAACCAGTATTAACGGGAATTCTTATGGTAATAGAAAATGAAAAAACTAGGATGGTGGCTACAAATAAATACAGACTTGCTTATACTAAAGTTGATAATGAGAATAATATAGAAGAAAAGCTAGATGTTATTATTCCAGGTATTACCGTTAAAGAGTTAAGTAATTTGTTACCAGAAGAAGGTACTGTAAAAATAAAAGTCAATGATAATTACATTAGTTTCAATTTTAATGATATTATGGTAGTATCAAGATTGATTGAAGGTGATTTTCCTAATTATGAACAAGTTATTCCTGATAAAAGAAAAAGTAGAATCATCGTAAAAAAAGATTATTTACAGTCAGCTGTAAAAAGAGCTTCTTTAATTGCCAGAAATGATTCTAATATAGTGAATTTAAAGAGTATGGATAATAAATTAGTAATTGAATCAGAATCATCAGATATCGGTAGTGCACATGAAGACGTTCCAATTCAACTAGAAGGAGAAAATCATAAAATAAGTATAGATGCTTCATATTTACTTGATGTTCTTAATGTATTGGAGGGGGAAATTTATTTGGATCTCATTGGAGCATTAAATCCATTTGTAATTAGAAAAAAAGAAAATGAAGATTATATATACTTGATAATGCCTATTAGACCTGGTAATCAAGAAAATGAATAAATGAATAAAGGAGAGTAAAATATAAAAATGGAGAAAGTAAAGATAAATAGTCAGACAATAAAGCTTGATCAATTTTTAAAATGGGCCAATGTTGTTTCTACAGGTGGTCAAGCAAAAGAAACAATTCAAACCGGTAAAGTCAGAGTAAACAACAAAATAGAAAAGAGAAGAGGAAAAAAACTAAAATCTGGAGATATAGTCAATGTAATGGGATTTGAGGAGACTTTAAAAGTGAGCGGATAATAAAATGTATATTGAAAAAATTGTTCTAAAAAATTATAGAAATATTGATAATACATACTTAAATTTAAATTCAAATTTAAATTTTTTTATAGGTAATAATGGTCAAGGTAAAACAAATTTATTAGAAGCTGTTTATCTAATGGCAACAACAGAGTCCCATCGAACAAATAAAGATAGTGAACTTATCCAGTGGAATAAAGATAGAGCTTTAGTCCAGTTAAAAATCATAAAAACTAATTTTGATCTTAAAATATCATATAGGATTGAAAATAGAAATAAATTGATAAAAATAAATAATAACCCTCTGGAGAAGATGTCTGATTTAATAGGAAATCTTAATGTAATACTTTTTTCCCCAGAGGATTTAAAAATTATAAAAGGAGGACCAAGTAACAGAAGGAAGTTTTTAGACTTGGAAATTTCTCAGGTCAACTCCTATTATTATCATTTAATGAAAGAATATGAGCATATTTTGAAACAAAAGAACAAATTATTAAAGAAGATGTATTATAAAGAAAAAAAGGATTTAGATTTATTAGAAGTTTGGAATGATAAGTTAGCAGATAAAGGTGCAAGTATAATATTTAAGAGATTAAAAGTATTAAAAAAATTGAAGATTCTAGCTCGTCTGGCACAGAGAAAATTGACTTCTGGTAATGAAAATTTAAACATAGAGTATGATTGCAACCTGA
>Ga0209925_1000051_pt1 | contig 52555 bp, 52 predicted proteins | sample SalPonR2_A_D1_MG_FD_185702 | JGI IMG/M metagenome (GOLD analysis project Ga0209925, IMG submission 185702) | Salt pond soil microbial communities from South San Francisco under conditions of wetland restoration - Salt Pond MetaG R2_A_D1_MG... ... | reverse complement strand
TCCTCCCTTGCTTTTACACTATTTGATTTCATTACTACAGAAATCAATCGCATCGAACCTCTTTGAGCTGTTGCCGCCAATGAAAAACCAGCTGCACTTGTGTGTCCGGTCTTGATTCCGTCTAAGCCTGGATAAGTATTAACAAGATGATTGGTATTGGTTATCATCGCTTTTCTGTCTTTTAACTGTATATAATCTAACCAAATAGAAGCATCCTTTAATATTATGGGATATTTAACAAGTTTCCTTGACATCTTAGCTACATCTCGGGCTGTAGTATAATGATCTGATTCTGTAGGCAAACCGGTTGAATTAGAAAAATATGTATTTCTTAAACCTAGTTCATTAGCTCTATCATTCATCAGGTTAATGAAGTGATTATATGAACCCGCCACAGTTTCACCTAAAGCAACACACGCATCATTGGCAGAAGCCATAGTCACTGCTTTTAATAAATCCCTAACTGAAACAACATCACCCTCTCCCAAAAATATTTGAGAACCACCCATTGATTGAGCCAATCTACTTATAGTTACCTTATCATCTAAAGACAACTTGCCACTTTCTATTTCTTCCATTGTTAAAAGTAGTGTCATAATCTTGGTTAAACTAGCAGGGGGCAAAGGCTCATCTGGATTTTGTTCAAATAAAACTTGACCACTTTCTGCATCTATTAAAATAGCTGATTGGGCATCTACTTTAAAATCCTGCGCCCCAGATACTATCGATATGCTAAATATTAATATCAAAACAAAGAATATTATTGCGGGCAATCTTTTCAATTTTTTTCCTCCTATAAATTATTTTCTTTAGCTTCTTCCCAAAATTTATCTAATTCTTTAAGTGACATCTTATTTATATCTTTATTATGTTTATTAAGAGAAGTTTCTATATATTGGAATCTTTTTTTAAACTTATTGATTGTTCTTAAAAGAGCAATTTCTGGGTTAATACTTTTAAACCTTGATAAATTTACAGCTGCAAATAATAAGTCTCCCATTTCATCTTCTATTTTATCTGTATCTTCATCGTCTATAACTTCTTTTAACTCCTCAAGCTCTTCTTCAATCTTAGCAATTACTTCTTCGATTTCATTCCAATCAAAACCAACCTCAGCTGCTTTTTGTTGAACTTCATAAGCTTGATTTAATGAAGGTTGTATTTTGGAAATATCACTTAAAATTGATCCTTCTTTATTAATAATTCTTTCTTTCTGCTTAATTTCCTCCCATGTTTTGTTAACTTCTTGTACAGATTTTACCTTTTTTTCTCCAAAAACATGTGGATGACGCCTGATTAATTTTGCAACTATTCCTTTTATAATATCATCTATATCAAATAATTTTCTTTCTTTACCTATTTGTGCCTGGAAAATAACCTGTAACAATAAATCCCCCAGTTCCTCTTTTAATAAATCCATATTTTCTTTTTCTAATGCCTCTACTACTTCATAAGCCTCTTCTATTATATATGGTTTTAGAGAATATAAATCCTGTTTTTTATCCCAGGGACATCCATCAGGCCCTCTTAACTTCTCCATTACATAAAGTAACTTTTCGAATTCATTTTCAAAATTCATTTTTTCCATATATCTCACTCACCTACAATATATTAATTTTTCTTAAAAATTTACCAATTTTTTCTCCTACAAATGGAATCATCATGAAATCAGAGTATTTTAATTCATTGAATCCAATTAATAATCCCATATATATAATGATTGATAAAAAAACAGTTATAAAAACAGAATAGATATTTGTATTGGTAATACTCAAACTTGAAAAATAATTATTAATTAAATTAAAACTGTATTTTGCAAAAACCGTCATAATTACGACCATGATTATTGGTTTTATAATAAGTTTTTTGTATTTTATTTGGAAATCAGTATAATGCTTTAAAGAAAATAGATTTAGCATTGCCGCAACAGCAAATCCAATTACTGTACCAAATGAAGCACCTCTGATACCAAAAGCGGGTAAAGCAGTAAGATAATAATTAATCACAGCATTAGCTAATGCTCCAACAAAAAGATTTCGGGCTGGAATCTTTGTTTTGCCAATACCCTGTATTATACCCGAGGTACTCTGTTGTATAGCTATAAATAATACACCCCAGGCCACTATTCTTAATGGGACAGCTGCTAGAGAATTGTTAAATACTAATATTGTCAACGGCTCTGCCAATATAAAAAGACCTGCTGCAGATGGCAGCCCTATAAGTATTGTTAATCTCAAAGCTGTTTCAGTTCTTCGTTTTATTAATTCGTTTTTGTTTAATGCAAAAGCTTCAGATATTGATGGGACTAAACTTGCAGCTAAAGCCACTGTAATAATAGTAGGAAAATTGACTAAAACTAGAGCCATGCCTGCCAGCCTTCCATATAATTGAGAAGCTACTCTAATAGAAAAACCTGCTACCTGCAGTCTATTAGGAACTATGGCTGCATCAACTAAATTCATGAGGGGCTGAACCAGTGCTCCCAGAGTGATCGGTATTCCCAGATAAGCAATATCTTTGACTATCCTAAAAGTATCGATGGTTTCAATACCACCTAATTTAATAAAAGCAAAGATATCTTCTTTTTTATCCCTATAAATTTTAACTAACAACAACAACCCTGCAATCGAGCCTGTAACAGCCCCAAAAGTGGCTCCTGCTGCTGCATAACCTAATCCATATTTAATTAGAAAGTATACTAAACCTATCATAGTAATCATACGTATGAACTGCTCTAATATTTGAGAATAAGCTGTTGGAACCATATTCTGTAACCCCTGGAAAAACCCCCTATATGTTGCCATAATAGAAACAAAAAATATCGCTGGTGAAAGTGCTAAAACCGCATATAATGCACGCGGGTCCCAGTTTAATAGATTAACTAAAGGTTTTGCTAAAATAGCCATCAATACTGAAAAAAACAAACCTACAAAAAAACTCAACTTTCTTCCCACGGTAAATATCTTGAAAGCAGCTTTGGGTTGATCTTTTGCAATTCTATCAGAGATTAGTTTTGCCAGTGCTATTGGAATACCTGACCTGGAAACTACCAGTAAAGTTGTATATATAGGATAAGCCATTTGATATAAACCTATTCCCTCATCTCCTAATATACGACTAATAATAATACGATAGCTAAACCCCATTATTTTAGCAACTATACCCGCTGCACTTAATATAAATGCTCCCTTTATAAAACTTGAACTTTTTTTATTCATTATCTATTACTCCTCTAAACTGAAGAGCTGTTCTTTTAAGAACTCAAGCACCTTCTTTAATATTTTTAATTTTTTATCTTTAACTAATATTTCAGGATTGCTTGCATTTTTCATTTTGATCTTTTTCGGGTATTTTTCCAGTAAACTAATAATATAAGTTCCATCTATTCTGTGATCTTCGCTAAATATTATTTTATAGCCTGGACCTGTTTCTGTAATAGTATTAATATTAAGTTTTTTAGCTAGTATTATAAGTCTACTCAACTCAATTAAATTCATTACAGGCTGTGGGGGCTCTGCATATCTGTCAATAAATTCATCTACTAATGAAATTATATCTGCTTCAGTCTTTACTTGTTTAAGCTTTTTATACATCTCGATCTTTTGGCCTGAATCTGATATATAATTATCCGGTATATAAGCATCAAGGTCAATATCTATTGAGACATCTTGCTCTTTTTCCTCCTGACCTTTTAGATCCTTGATTACACCTTCTAACAATTTGCAATACAGTGAAAAACCTACTGCAGCTATGTGACCGCTCTGCTCTCCACCAAGGAGATTGCCGGCTCCTCTTATTTCTAAGTCTCTCATGGCAATTTTAAATCCAGAGCCCAAACTAGTAAATTCTTTTATTGCTTTTAATCTTTTTTCTGCAACTTCGTTTATAATTCTATCTCTCTCATATAATAAGTATGCATATGCTATTCTATTCGATCTGCCCACTCTGCCTCTTAGTTGATAAAGTTGAGCTAGACCCATATACTCCGCTCTATTAATAATAATAGTATTTACATCAGAAATATCCAAACCATTTTCTATTATTGTTGTACATACTAACACATCATACCTGCCTTCATAAAAATCATACATTACCTTTTCTAATTTTCTTTCGCTCATCTGGCCATGTGCAATAGCAATTCTAGCTTCCGGATTCAATTTATTAATTAATTCAGCCTTCTCGTTAATATCCTCTACTCTATTATGAACAAAATAGACCTGACCATTGCGGGACAGTTCTTTATTGATAGCGTCCTTTATTAAAGTCCTGTCGAATTCTCTTATATGTGTTCTAATTGGATAGCGATCTTTAGGGGGAGTTTCAATTACACTCATATCCCTGACACCAATTAAGGACATATGTAAAGTCCTAGGAATTGGTGTAGCGGTTAAAGTTAAAACATCAACATTTGACTTTAATGATTTTAACTTTTCTTTATGGGCAACACCAAATCTTTGTTCTTCATCCACTACCAATAAACCAAGATCATTAAATACAACATCATTTGAAATTAGACGGTGAGTACCTATTATAATATCTATTTCCCCTTTTGCAAGATCTTTAATTATTTTCTTTTGTTCAACTGGAGTACGAAATCTGCTGAGCATAGCCACCTTAACAGGGTACTCGTTAATCCGATCAGTAAAGGTATTGTAATGCTGTTGGGCTAAGATGGTAGTTGGTACCAAAACAGCTGTCTGTTTACCATCCATAGCTGCTTTAAAAGCTGCCCGGATAGCTACCTCAGTCTTGCCATAACCAACATCTCCACATAGCAAACGATCCATAGGAGTAGAAGATTCCATATCTTTTTTAATGTCCTCTATCGCCATAAATTGATCCGGGGTCAGCTCATGGGTAAAATCTTTTTCGAATTCCCGCTGCCATTTTGTATCTTCAGAAAAAACATATCCTTCTGTAGTTTCTCTTTTTGCATAAAGTTCTAAAAGACCGACAGCCATTTTCTTGACTGAATTTTGAACACGTTTTTTTACCTTTTGCCAATTATTACCTCCTAGCTTATATAACTTTGGAGGTTTTGTATCTGCTCCGATATATTTTTGTACCAGATCTATTTTTTCAGTTGGTACATATAACTTATCAGTGTCTTTATATTTAATTAATAAATAATCTTGATGATTGTCTTCTACTTTAAGTGTTTTAACACCAAGGTATTTACCTATACCATGGTTTTCGTGCACAACATAATCACCTTTGTTTAGTTCATTAATTGAAGAAACTCTAACTCCTTCTTCAAAGTCAGAAACTTTCCTTTTTCTTTTTTGTTTTTTACCTATAATTTCTTTTTCTGTATAAACCGCTAATTGAAGATCATCGAGGATAAAACCTTCAGAAAAACTCTCATCAAAGATATTTACTTGACCTGTGTTGATTTTATTTTTGTAAATATTTTCTATACCTTTATCCTTTAAGTATTCGGATATTTTTTTAGCCTTTGATTCAGTATTTAATGTTAATAATACTGTATAACCACTTTCTTTTAGTTCCTTTAATCTTTTTATCAAAATATTAAACTGACCATTAAATGACTCCACTCCACTTGTTTTGAATTCTATTGATTTATCAATTTCATTAAGAGGGCTACCCTTTAATTTATCTGTAAAATAAAGACCTTCAAATTCTTTTTCATAAATGATGTAATCATCTTTAGTAAGAAAATTTTCTGAATAAGAAGGTAAAATATTACCCTGTTCTAATAGAGATTTGGTTGTTTCTTCCAAATCCCTGTAATAAGATTTAATACGTTGCCAGACTCTTTCACTATTATCATAAACTAAATAGAAATCTTCTCCTAAATAATCAAAGATGGTACTTAATTTTGAATTATAAAAATATGGTAAAAATTGTTCGTAACCTTCAAAATAATGATCCTCGTTAAATTTATTTAAATACTCATTATTTAGTTCTTTTAAATATTTAGCTTCTTCTTTGCTGCCCATATCTTTTAATTTGTTTATCTGGTTTTTAAAATCTAATTTAATTTCTGGCAAAAAGTTATTAATTTCTTGCCTATTAAAAATGATTTCATTAACGGGTGTTAAGATGATTTGATCCACTTCTCTAATTGACCTTTGTGATTCTACATTAAAAAATCTTATTGAATCAACTTCATCACCAAAAAACTCAATCCTAATAGGATCTTCATATACCAGGCTATAAATATCTAACAAGCCCCCTCTTATGCTAAATTGACCGGGGCTTTCAACCATTTTTTCTCTACGATAACCAATTTCTATCAATCTTCTGCTGAGATTTTTTAAATTAATCTGGCTTTTAATATTAATTTTCCAACTCTTCGATTTAAAATAATCCTCTGGCATTAATTTTCTTAAAATGGAAACTCCATTAGCAATAATAACATTTTGGCTATCATCAAATTGTGTCTTATTTAAAACTTTGATTCTTTCTTGCAGGATATTTAGATCAGGATTGATCTTTTCATGAGGAAGAGCCTCTATTTCTGGAAAAATATTTACCTTTTTGCCACTTATTAACCTGATTAAATCTTCATATATGTTCTCAATCCTGTTGTTATTATGAGTAATTATTAATACCTTTTTATTTAATTTTTGTATAATATTGGAAATTAAAAATGAAAAGCATGTCCCTTCAGCTCCCGTCACTTTGACCTTGCTGTTTTCCTTGGTTAAATTTAGAAGCTGTTTTATTTTGTTATTATGAAACAAACCATTAATCTTAAGCATAACTTCACCTAAATCTATTGTTTTATGAAATACTAAAATGACCCCTACTAAATAAGTACGGGTCTTTATTAATTAAATTTGTTCATTGCACCATCAATATCTTCATTTATGATTTTTATTACAGCTTGATCTAAATCATTTAATGCTTTTTCTATCCATTTTAGCTGATCTTCATCAAAAGGCTGCAAAACATATTCTTTGACCTCATTATCGAAGGGCCTGTCTATACCAATTCTAATCCTTTTAATATCAAGTGTATTTAGATACTCTATAATTGATCGAAGCCCCTTGTGTCCACCACTACCGCCCATTTTCTTTATTCTTATTTTGCCAGCAGGTAAATCAAGATCATCATATATGACTAACAAGTTTTTTAATAAAATATCATATTTTTCAACTAATTTAGAAATTGCTCTGCCGCTTTCATTCATATATGTTAAAGGTTGAGCCAGCATAACCTTTTTATCTTCAATCTTTCCTTGGGCAACAAGGGATTCACAGTCCTTATTTACATTGATTATCTTGAACTTATCGGCTAATTCTTTTACAGCCATGAAACCAACATTATGCCTTGTCTCAGCATATTTTTTGCCGGGATTTCCTAATCCTACTATTAATTTCAAGTTCACAACCCCCAGCCAATAAAATTAAGGCGTAACCTTAAAAGGTTACGCTTTTATTCTTCAGATGATTAGCTTTGTTGATAGTAATCCTGTTGCTGCCAATCTTCTTTTTCTTTTTCTTCTTCTCCTTCTTCGCCTTCTTCTCCTTCTTCTCCTTCTTCTCCAATAACTTCTGGTTCGATAAATTCTTCCTCTAGCTCTTCTTCCTCTTCTTCTTCTATTTCTTCGGAAGGAGCAACAATTGTAACAATTACATTATCTAACGGATTCAACACATTAACTTCTTCAGGAATATCTAAATCATTAATTTCTAATGAATCACTTAATGTTAATTCACTGATATCAAGTTCTAATTTATCAGGAATATTAGTCGGTAGTACTTCAATATCTACTTCTCTCATTAATTGTTGTAGAACCCCACCTTCTCTGACACCAGGAGCTTCTCCCATTAATTTAATCGGTACAGTAATATTGATTGTTTGATCCATTGAAATCTGCTGGAAATCGACATGGATAATTTCTTCTTTTATAACATCTTCTTGAATATCCTTTACCATTACAGTTTCTTCTTTACCATCAATAGTAAGATCAATAATAGCATTACTTTGAGCTTTTCCTTTTAAATCAAGGGGATCAACCGTCAACGCCTGTGGTTCTCTGTTTTTTCCATAAACAACACCGGGAATAAGGCCATTTCTTCTTAACCTGCGGGCAACACCTTTCCCAGTTTCATCTCTTTTTTTCACTTCAATACTGTATCTGTGCATAACATAATTCACTCCTTAATAATATTAAAATAGTACACTTACAGATAAATCCTTAAATATTCTGTCAATAGCTTCACCTACCAGGGAAGCTAATGAAAGTACGGTTAAATTCTTTAAATTTTTACTACGGGTTTGTGGAATAGAGTCTGTTACAATAACTTCATCAATATTTGATTTTTCCATCCTTTCTAAAGCTGGATCTGAGAACAATCCATGACTGGCACAGGCAAAAACTTTTTTAGCACCATTTTGCTTTAAAGCTTCTGCCGCTTCTGTTATAGTTCCACCTGTATCTATAATATCATCAAATAAAATAACATTAGAACCTTTAATACTTGAACGACCTATTACATGCATAACTTCAGCCACATTAGGTTTGGGTCTTCTTTTATCAATAATTGCCATCGGTATATTCAAATTCTCGGCTATTGATCTTACCCTTTTAACTGAACCTACATCGGGTGCCACTGCTGTTAAATTATCAATGTCTTTTTTTCTAAAATAATCTATCATCAACGGAGCTGCATATAAATTATCAACCGGTATATCAAAAAAACCCTGTATCTGTGGGGCATGTAAATCAATAGATAAAAGTCTTCTAGCTCCAGCTGCAGTTAGTAAGTTGGCTATTAGTTTTGCAGTAATGGGATGTCGAGGCTGAGCTTTTCTATCCTGCCTTGCATAACCATAATAGGGTACTACAGCAGTAATCCTCCGCGCAGAAGCTCTTCTTAAAGCATCAATAATTACTAGAAGTTCCATAATATTTTCATTAACAGGTGGGCTCGTTGGTTGCATGATAAAAACATCAGCACCTCGAACTGTTTCATTAATTTCAACAGTAATCTCACCATCTGCAAATCTTTTAGCCCGGGCATCTAATAATTCTGTCCCCAAGTATTCACATATATCTTGGGCCAAATCTGGATGGGAATTACCAGGAAATATTTTTAACTTATCACTATAAGTCGACATATTATCCCCCTTTAATCATCTTTTTTTTTCACATATTCACGGGCGGGAACTCCTAATACGGTAGTATTTTCTTCTACATCTTTTGTAACTACCGAACCTGCACCCGTTTTACCATTATCTCTTATTGTAAGTGGCGCAACAAGAGTTGAGTTGCTGCCTATAAATACTGAGTTGCCAACAATCGTTTTGTTTTTATTAACTCCATCATAATTAGCAAATATTGTGCCTGCTCCTATATTTGTTTTTTTTCCTATCTCAGCATCACCCACATATGCAAGATGTGGAACCTTTGTTCCTACATTAATATCTGCTTTTTTCAGTTCCACATAATCACCAATTTTTACTCCGTTTTTCAGATTACAACCCGGCCTGATGTGTGCAAATGGACCTATTTGACATTCATCACCGATCTTACTATTTTTTATCAAATTACTATTAATTATTATATTATTTTTTCCTATTTTACAATTTATTATATGGTTATGAGGCTTAATCATATTATTTACACCAATTTCTGTATCTCCTTCAATATAAGTAAAGGGATAAATAATAGTATCTAAGCCTATCTCTACAGACTCATCAATATACGTAGTAGCAGGATCAATAATTGTAACGCCATTTGCCATATGTCTTTCGTTTATTCTTTTTCTCATTTTTTTCTCTGCTTTAGATAAGGCTATCCTATCATTAACACCAGTTATCTCAACTGGATCTTCTGTCTGATAGGATATTACCCGGCCGTCTTTCCCATTAATATAGCTAACAATATCTGTTAAATAATATTCTTGTTGCTCATTATTATTATCTATATTATTGAGAGCATCATCTAAAATCTTACTATCAACACACATTATCCCACTATTGATCTCCTTAATAGATTTTTCATTTTCATCTGTATCTTTATGCTCCACAATTTTAATAATTTTTGAACTATTATCTTTAACTATCCTACCATATCCATTCGGGTTTTTTAGGATAGAAGTCATAATTGTGAGATCGGCAAAATTATCATGATGATGATTTAACATCTGATTTAAGGTAGACTGTTTAATTAATGGTATATCTGCATATAATATCAACACATCTCCTTTATGATCTTTTATTTCCTTTCCCGCCTGGAATACAGCATGAGCTGTACCTAATTGCTTGGATTGCAGCTTAAACTTTATACTTTTACTACTTACAGCTTGTTTAACCGACTCGGCCTGGTGACCAACAACACAAATCACTTCATCAGAAGAAATATTTTCAGCCGTATCTACCACATGATTTATCATCTTTTTACCAGCTATTTTATGTAATACCTTATTCTTTTTTGATTTCATTCTGGTTCCTTTGCCAGCAGCCAAAATTATAGTCAGTAAATCTGACATATGAGAACCTCCTTACAGATAGATCATATCATTTTCTAATAATTCTCTATTTTCATTCTTTATAACATTATTTATCTCAAAATTTAGGTCTAAACTAGGCATTTCATTATTAATTATATAATATCTGACAAGTATAGGATAAATAGTATCTTTTATTCCATATTCCATTAAAAGACTCAAATTTTTATAAGCAGTAAACAAATCAACCACCTCAAGATTAAACAAGTTAGTAACAACTTTATTTAGCCCTGCACTACCCAATATATTAGATAAATTACTCCACTGCATCAAATTCATAGTATCATCATAGTAATATAGTTCCGGGATGTCTTTCATGTAGGCATTTTCCAATATACTAATATCAGAATTAAAATTATGACCTACTATTAATTCGGGATTATGTTTATCTATCACAGTTCTTAAATAATCAATACCCTCTTTTATACTGATAGATGGTGCCAAAAGATCATTGGTGAAGATGAATCCATTATCTATAATTTTCAATCCTTCCATTACTGTATATTGAATACAGTCAAGTTCACTTTTTAAATATTCGGTGTCAATACCCATAATTTTCTTAGCTTCTGGTTTTTTGCTCCATCTTCTATCTGGTCTAAAAGTAACCATTTCATCAAAAACAACATCAATATTTTCTAATTTTAATATAATTTCTGATTTTAAATCGTTGATATTAATTGTCTCAGCGATATCGGCTAAGGCAGCACTTTTAAATTTCTTTTCAGTCGGAAATCTTCTTAATAATTTTTTCAATCTATTACCATTACCTAAAACTAGAGCAAGCTTAAATTTGTAGAGATCTTTTTCACTTACATAAGGGTTCATAAAAATACCTCAAATCTAATAAAAAGTAGCTTCAATAACCGTTAGAAGTATAACAGAATGACTTTATTTTGTCAAGATAGTAAGTTGTTAATTTGCCTTGCTAAAGGAAGTGCAACCAGGGCACCAATAATCATCTGGGCATAGTCAATACCAATTTCGGGAATTACGGCCGGCCAGCTAATTAAAAATCCTTTTGTTATTGCATAACCAGCAACCATTATATTTCCTCCCACTATAATCGCAACAATATTACTTTTCAAATCCCCCTCTTTAGCCAATTTACCTACTATAAATCCTTCCAGGGCTTTAATAATAAAAGTGAAGGGTGCCCATAAAGCAAAACCTAGAAATATATCCATTAGAGCAGATCCTATACCTCCGGCTATTCCACCCGCCCTACTACCAAAAATTAGAGCAATTATATAAATAGCCACTTCCCCCAAGTTAAAATAAGATGAACTTGGGCCTGGAATATGTAGATAAGTTGCCACTGCAACAAAGGCTATAAATAAAGACAAATAAGAAATTATACGTGTGTTGAGATTTTTAATTGATAGCTCGCGGATTTGATTTTTAATATCATTATTCATCTCATAATCATCCTTCACCTAATATTTCAATAAATACTGATCAAGCTCCCAGTCATGAACAAAAGTATTATATTGCTCTGTTTCTAACTCTTTTGCTACTACAAAATGTTCATATATGTGTTCTCCTAAAGTTCCTTTAATTATATCATCTTTACTTAAAAAATCTACAGCCTGCATAATATTTGCGGGTAGACTTTCTATTTTACGCTTTGATCTTTCTAAAGCAGTCATATCATAAATATTATCTGTTGTTTGTTGACCTGGATCTATCTTGTTTTTAATTCCATCTAACCCTGCTTTTAAAGTGACAGCCATTGCTAAATAAGGATTAGCTGCTGGATCAGGATTTCTCAACTCAAGTCTGGTGCTATCTTCCCTTGCAGAAGGAACTCTAACTAAAGCACTGCGGTTTTGCGTAGACCAGGTTATATAAACCGGGGCTTCATAACCGGGTAAAAGCCTTTTATAAGAATTAATAATTGGATTTGTTATTGCAGTAAAGGCCTTCGCATGTTTAAGCAAACCTCCAATATAATAATAAGCCTCTTCACTTAATTGTAATTCATCATCTGAATCATAAAATGCATTTTTTCCATCTTTAAAAAGCGATTGGTGTACATGCATTCCTGAACCATTCTCGCCAAATATTGGCTTGGGCATAAAAGTTGCGTGTAGGTTATGTTCCATTGCTATACGTTTAGTAACAAATTTAAAAGTAGCAACATTATCTGCTGTCTTTAAAACAGGAGTATATCTAAAATCTATTTCATGCTGCCCGGGTGCAACTTCATGATGAGAAGCCTCAACCGCAAAATCCATTTCTTCTAAAGCTAAAACGATATCCCTTCTGGCTTTTTCACCCAAATCTACGGGGGAAAGATCAAAATATCCACCATTATCATTTGTTATTGTTGTAGGGGTTCCATTCCCATCTTTTTCAAATAAAAAGAACTCCGGCTCTGGACCTGCATGCATTTCATAACCCATTTCCTTTGCTTCTTTAATTACATTTTTTAAAGTTGTACGCGGGCAACCTTTAAATGGTTCCCCCTCAGGTGTATATATATCACACATTAATCTTGCTATAGATCCCTTTTCTTTATGCCAGGGAAAGATGGCAAATGTATCATAATCGGGCATTAAGTACATATCAGACTCATGAATTCTCGTAAACCCTTCTATAGAAGATCCGTCAAACATAATCTTCCCATCCAGGGCTACTTTTAGTTGCTCAGTAGTTATTGCAACATTTTTTATTATGCCTAAAATATCAACGAATTGCAGCCTAACAAATTTGACGCCCAATTCATCAGCCTTCTTTAAAATGTCTTGCTTGGTTAATTTGCTCATTTACTACTCACTTCTCCTTTATTTTAATAATATTAATTATGTACTTTATTATAACAATAACTGCTCAAATATCAACTTTTTATTACTAAATTTTTATATATTTTTCTCTCATCATTTTTAAATCACTTGGTTTATCAACATCAAAACTAATTTCAGGATATTCTATAATAAGGGCTTTACACTTATGACCAATTATTTCTGAAATCCTCTTTTCTGTTTCAGATATGGATAGTTTTCTGAATAAAAGTTTTAGAACAAATTTAAGGCCTAACATTTTACTCATCTTAAAAGGCTTTTTCCTTAAAGAAAGCATATTACCATACCATTCCATTGGACCCTTAATTATTTTGGGGCTTACCAGAACAAAATTTCCACCAGTATAGGTTCCTTCTTTTAAGTGAACATAAGTTCTTTCAACCCCCGGAAATATTTCCTCATTTTTCTTTTTAGATATTAAAGGATAAAATAGTTCATATGACGTTTCTTTTTCACATTTTTCAATAAAACCCGTAATGATCTTAGGAGTCACCAAGGGAATATCTGCAGTTGTTAAAAAAATGTGGTCTTGATCAGAAAAGCTTTCAAAACCTTCCTTTATATTTTCTATTAATTTTCCCACAGGCTTGATGACTTCGTATCGGTTATTAGTTATTTCAGCTATTTCTTTAGGACCTAAAATTACTATCTTATTAATTTTATTACTGTTTTCAACTGCTTTTATTACATGTTGAACCATTGGCTTTCCGGCAACTTCAATAAGTGATTCGTATTCTTTGTTAGAGTAATTTTTTAAGCCCTTGTTATTTTTCCCACCTGCTATAATAAGAGCATCAAATTTCATATTTAATCCTCCATTCAAAATATTTTTAAATGCTATTTTTAGTTTCTGTAAGAGTAATAAAGTCCTGCTCCCTTTCCCAGTTTCTAACAACTTCTTTTGCTAACTCTTCTTTTTCTTTATTAATTAACGAAAAGACAGTTGGACCACTGCCTGTCATCATAGTAAATCCAAAACCATAGTTTTTTAATATTTGTTTTATTTCCTTTATATCTGCAACTATTTCTTTGGTAATAGGCTCTAAATTATTGGCCCAGCCATCATTTATATTCATCTCTGCTTGGTTTTTGATTATATTCACAAGCCTTTTGACCGGCAAATTATTTTGGTAATCAATTTTATCATAAAGCTGATAAATCCTTGCAGTACTTACCATTTGAGGAGGCTTAACTAAAATTACTATATATTTTTTTAAAGGCTTTAAAAATTTTAGTTTGTTACCCCTACCGGTTGCATAAGCAGTTCCTCCTTTTAAGCAAAATGGAACATCACAACCTATTTGAGTGGCAATTTTAAAAAGAACTTTTTTATCTAAATTAAAATTACACAAAGTATTTAAACCATTAAGTATAGCTGCCGCATCTGTACTGCCTCCAGCCAAACCAGCCGCTACTGGGATTTTTTTATCAATGTATATATTAATACCACCTTTATAACCAGCTTTCTTAAAAATCTTCTCTGCAGCTTGATAAGCCAAATTACTATTATTAACAGGAACTTTTTTATTATTAGTCTTTATTTTTATACCACTTTCAGATTTTTTAATAATCATTTCATCATGCAACTTTATTGACTGCATTAACATATTTAAATTGTGATAGTTATCATCCCGTAAATTTTTAACATCTAAAAATAAATTTATTTTTGCATATGCAAATAATTTCAACTGTTGCATAAAAACACCGCCAATCTATAAAAACATCAATAAATATAACCTGCTAATCTTAAAATAGTGTTTTATAATGAATCTCTAGATTTTCTTATTTTGTAAACAATATGAAAAAATAATATGTGAAAATAACTGTCTTATTATAGCATGGACTGGTATTTTTTTATTTATAAAATGCTTAGTGTTTACCATATAAGTATTTTATTCCAAGAAAAATTTAACAAAGATAAGTTTTATCAAAAACTATATTTTTTGAAGTATGTTATATATATATATATTAAATCATAATATCTTGGATAAGTAAATGAAATAAATATTAAAAAATTACATATGAATAATGCATAAAATAATATTTTTTTGTCTTTTATATCTACTTAAAATCTGAAATAAAGACAAATCATTAAATAGCCAAAAATGTTTTGCTTCTTTCAAGTAAAATTGGATAAGTGTGATTTATTAATTTAAACTCATTTGCTTAAGTATTTTAAGATATTGATTTATTGTATAGGGAGCCTTTTTATATTTTTGCAAAGATGTTTTCCCTTCCCATAAAATATCTATAACCGTCTTCGCTAAAACCTTGGCCGGTTTGATAACTGCAAGTTCATAATCTGTTGTGCGGAAGTCTTTACTGTGAAGTCTCCCACTTACTCCAGAGAAAAAAGGATGTAGAACCGGCATAATATGAGAAATGTCTCCTATATCAAAAGAACCAACAAAATGCTTTTGGCTAATCCTTTTCGAATCAGGAATAATACCATCTAGATTTTTGTTTAAAATATCTGCTAATTTACTATATCTTAAGAGTGGTAAGTAACCAGGTTTATCTATAATCTTCAATTCAAAAGATAATTGAGAAAATTTCTTTTTTAAAAATTCATTAAGTTTTCTATTTGCAGTTAATATCGATTTAATAGAATCACCTCTCACATATATTTCAATCTGTCTTGGATCTATGAGAATATCTGTTGGTTTCAGTTCTTTTTTTAATATATCCAAATCTCTACTTTTAGCTAATTTATAAGTAGCATATTTTTGATTCTTATTATTTAATGAAATAATGGATTCAATTAAATATGTTAACTCTTTTTTCGTAAATTTCTTCCCCTTTACTTCAATCTTTTTATATATAAATCCACTTCCCGCAGGAGCTACAATGACATCTTTCATGTCACCAATATCAAGCGAATGAGCCATTATAGTTATATCAACATTCTCAAAAAAATTTCTTCTGATTAATTCCTGCTTACCCCCATAAAAGTTTATTTTATCCTGATTAATTAATTCTTTTTTATATTCTAATTCGATATACTCTTCTGCCGGAACAGCTAGCAAATCAATTATCCCGGGAAGTTTTTCTGCAATATTCGCATTAATAATACCATAAGCGAGACCTAACATTATGCCAATTTGATTGTTATGTCCACAAGCATGTACTACTCCTGTTTCAAAATCAGCATCGGGATGGTCTTTACAAATAACACCGTCCAACTCACCCAAGACAGCAATATGTGGTTTTTTACTTTTACCAATAATTTGAGCTTTTACTCCAGTTACTGCGATATTTTTTTGAGGCTGTAGATTCAACTTTTGTAAAACCTCATATACAATTTGGGTAGACCTTTTCTCCCTATAACCTGTTTCGGGGTTTTGATATATTTTTTCAACAACTTCTATTATTTCATTTTGATATTCATTTATTTTAAAACACACATATTTTTTAAGTTTTTCTTTGTCCATACTTAAGGCACCTTTCATGATAATTTAAATTGTTAATACTCTAATTTGAAAATATAATGTAATTTTAAACAATTAATATATGATCTTATTAGATTATTTAAATATGCTGCTCAAAAAATATATTGCCATCAACCCAACACCCACTGCCACAGCATAAGTGGATTCTTCTTTTTCCATAAAGATCCTCACATCCCACCAAGTTTTAGGTAGTTTGACTATATCTTTTACCTCCCACTTTTCTTTTTCTCCTATTGCTAATACATATTTCCCGGTTTTATTTTTTTCATTAAATACAGCTGTATAATATATCCCATTTACAGGAGCTTTAATAGTTAAGATCTGTTTCCGATAATAACTGGTCCTAGTAAATGGTTCAAAAAATACTTCGGGTTCGCCTCCTTCATATCTTTTTATAATCACACTTTCATCTTTTTTAACATTTAAATTAACATCTGTCTCATAACTATTATCAGATAACCCTGGTCCGATCAAAGCAATAGTTGGATTAAAATCTTTTAACCTTTCCAACATAGGGATGGTTAAAGAAATATATATTTCTTCATTTTTTTTTACATCAAAACTATAGTAATGAATTTCATTTTCTTTTTCCAATTGATTATAGGCTGCCCAGGATATTTTATGATCTTCTATCCAAATTGGTTGTTCCCTGCTTGCAGGGGCACTCACTTTAACTGGTTTATGTGCCAAAATTGGAGATGTTATTATAACAATCATTAATATCATTAAACTTATTATATTAAAATATTTCATTAGTTAAGATCACCTCCTAAAAAATAAAACACAGGGTTTTATATCCTGTGCTTTAATAAATAGTCTGAATGGTCAATTTATATCTTTATTTCTGGATTAAATCCTTAATTTATAATACTTAATTTTTTACCGACCTCTGCAAATTTTTCTAAGGCATAATCGATATCTTCCTTACTATGAACAGCAGAAATCATAACTCGGATGCGCGCTTTACCCTTGGGTACTGTAGGAAATCCTATTGATTGGGCAAATATATCTTCTTTGAATAATTCTGCTGAAAATTGAGAGGCCAATTTAGCTTTACCAAGCATAACAGGAGTAATGGGAGTCTGACTGTTACCCACATCAAAACCAATTTCTTTCATATTAGTTTTAAAATAATCTCCATTATCCCATAATTTCTGTACTAAAGAATCATCCTGTGAAAGAATTTCAATTGATTTTAAAGTGGCAGCTGCATCTGGCGGAGTAACTGCAGAACTAAATAAAAACGGCCTTGCCTTTTGTTTTAAATATTCAACAAGTTTTTTACTACCAGCTGCACAACCACCTACTGTGCCTATTGCTTTGGAAAATGTACCTACCTCAATGTCAACCTGATTATGCAAATTAAAATGGTCAACAATCCCCCTGCCATGTGAACCCAAAACACCTTCTCCATGTGCATCATCGACCAATGTAATAGCATTGTAGTCTTTTGCCAACTCCACAATTTCAGGTAACTTAGCAATATCACCATCCATACTAAATACACCATCTGTGACGATAAGCGCTTTACCTTCCCGTTTTTCTTGTAAAATGTCTTCTAAAGAATTCATGTCTCCATGTTTATATACTTTAACTTTTGCAGCAGTCAATCTGCAGGCATCAATTATACTTGCATGGTTTAGCTCATCACTGTATATAACATCTCCCCCTCCTACAATAGAAGGAATAACAGCTAAATTAGTATTATATCCAGATTGGAAGGTTAAGGCAGCTTCAACCCTTTTAAACTTTGCTAATTTTTTTTCTAACTCATTGTGTAGCTCCATAGTACCAGCTATTGTTCTAACAGCACCAGGGCCTATACCATAATTTTTAAGGGCCTGCTTGGCAGCCTTTACAGTTTCCGGATGATTAGCCAAACCCAAATAATTATTCGAACTGAAGTTTAAAACATCTTTCCTATCAATTCTAACCCAGGCCCCCTGAGGACCCTGTAAGGTTCTAATTTCATTATATAAACCTTCTTCTTTAAGCTGATCTAATTCTTTATCCATATATCTTTGAAAATCATTATTCATACCACAAAACCCCCTAAGGTTTTAAAATAATCTTTCCACAATTATTCTCTGTCATCAATTTCATGCCCTTTTCAAAATCTTTTAAGGGAAATTTATGTGTAATAATAGGTGAAAGATCTAGTCTTTTGCTTTTTAATAAATTACTAGCTATATGCCAAGTTGAAAACATCTTCCTGCCAGTTATGCCAATCACTTTAATGTTTTTAAATATTATATCATTGGTTAAATCCAAACTAACCTCTTGATCTGGTAAACCAAGTAGAGAAACTATCCCACCAGCTGTGACTGCTTTGATTCCATTCTTAATCGCTTTAGGATTACCTGACATCTCAGCTGTAAAATCTACACCTTTTGATCCAAAAATATCATCCACAGCTCTCATTAAATCTTCATTAGCGGGATCAACTACATGATCTGCACCAATTTTTAAAGCCAAATCTCTTCTATATTTATTTGGTTCACTAACCATAATATTCGTGGCTCCAAAAACCCTAGCTACAGCTATTGAAATCAAACCTAACGGTCCTGCTCCTGTAATTAACACATCTTTACCACCCACATTACCTGGTAAAATTGTTTCGATAGCATTACCTAAAGGTTCCTGTATTGAAGCTAAATCCTTAGGTATATTCGGATCATTTTTCCATAAATCTACTTCCTCAATCACAGCATATTCAGCAAAAACACCATTTTGATGAACACCCAGTATTTTTAAGTTCTTACATATATGTGGTTGGGAAGTTTGGCACTGATAACAATGTCCACATGGAATATGTGTTTCACTTGAAACAAAGTCCCCTTCTTGTACTTTTTTAACTCTATTTCCTGTTTTCACTACTTCCCCTGCAACTTCATGGCCCATAATATGAGGGGGCTTGATATTATTCTGTGCCCAATTGTTCCAGACATATATATGATGGTCTGTACCACATATCGAGGTACTCTCTACTTTTATTAAAATTTGCTCAGGCCCAATCTCAGGAATATCAACTTTTTTGAAAACTGCTCCATACTCAGGTTTCTCTTTAATGACGGCATCCATTTTGTTTTTCATCTTTTCCCTCCTCGTATAATTCAAAAGAATATCAACACCTCCAATATTATTCATCTATTTATATAATTTCATTATTGATGGCAGATATCCTTCTTTAAGTATAAATATTGCACAATTAAATATTTGTTGTTATAATAATGACAATTTAATATTAATTCAGAGGTGAAAATAAAAGAATGGAAAATATATACCGAACCAAATATTTAATATTAACAGGCCTTTTTGCAGCATTAACTTCCATAGGTGCCTATATATATATACCACTACCGATCAGTCCTGTGCCAATTACCATACAAAACTTCTTTGTTTTTACAGCAGGTAGTGTCCTGGGTAAAAAATACGGTTTTTTATCCCAGATAATTTATTTACTAATTGGGGCAATCGGCTTGCCTGTATTTGCAGGTGGTACAGGTGGAATAGGTATTTTATTTGGTCCTACAGGTGGTTACATTTTTGGATTTCTGATAGCAGCTTATATTGCTGGTCTTGGTGAAAATAAATTTTTAATAAAACTGTTATATATGTTACTCGGATTAACCGCTATATATGTCTTAGGTATTACGGGTTTGATCTTAATTACAAAAGTTAATTTGATCAATGCTGTAACAATAGGGGTTTTGCCTTTTATAATTGGAGATCTCCTAAAAGTACTTTTAAGTGCTTCTCTTTCAGTTAAATTAATTAATTATGTTCAACATTAATATTACCTGCAGATGTTGAAATCTTAATATCAATTCTATGTTGAACCTCACCATAATTTTTTGATTGATAAATATTTTTATAAAGTTTAATTAAGCCTGTTTCTTCAAAATTATTGTTATTGATAACAGAATTGGCCTCAATACGTAGAGCGGTTTGTGAGGGAATACTTAATTTAATATTACCTGCACCTGCATTTATTATTGTTTTATTATCTCTATCTGGATATTTTATATCTAATTGCCCTAAACCAGCATCTATTTGTAAATTATTAACCTGTAATTCTTTTAAATCTAAAATAAGGTCTCCAGCTCCGGCTTTGAGATTGAGATTAATGGGAACCCTGCCGCTCAAACCCACTCTCCAAATTTCAGAATTTAGACCAATATTAATTTTTTTGGACTGCTCTATTTTTAATTCTGCTTTATTATTAAACATTTTATAATAAATGTTAGGTTGTGCATTTCTATAATCTAAATCAAGATCATATAAATTATCATTATCTCTTACTCTATCAATATGTAATCTGTTTGCACCATAAATTAGTTCAACATCAAAATTTGTTATTTCATTATCATATTCTTTATCTTCCTGATATACACCCGCCCGTTCGCCATTATTTGAATCCATGATAAATATATCGGTATTAAAACGTCTCATAACAGCCTCCGGCATAAATATTGCTCCCACAAAAATAACCAGGACCAAGATCGGTATTATCCACCATAGTTTTGACTTTTTCAAAATCATATTTAAACCAATAATAATTAATATTAATGGCCAAAACTTAATGATAAAATACCATATTCTAAAAGTCGCAATACCCAACGTGTTTAACAAAAATATCAAACCTACTACAACTAAGATTAACCCAAAAATATAGGCAGATCTATTTTTATTTTCACTCATTTATTTTTTAGCCTCCCTATATATTAAGATTGAACCCAGTACTATTAATATTATAGGCCAAAATCTACGCCAATAAAACCCCGGTATCCAGTTGTCGACTATGAAAAACAAACCCAAAGCAATTAAAATTAAACCTAGGATGTTTTTTCTCTGTTCTTTACTTTTTTTTTCCCCTTTAGACGATGCTTCTTTAGATTTAAACTCTCCCTCTTCATCTTCCTCATCAAAGTCTACATCATAGACTTCATCCTGACCTTGATGATCATCTTTAGTTCTTTCAGGAATAATTATCCAGGCAATTATATAACCAATTATTCCTGCTCCTTCAACAAAAGCAAGGAGTACAAATGCTAGTCTTACAAGAGTAGGGTCAACGGCAAAATATTCTGCTATACCACCACATACACCACCAATTATCTGGTCTTTTTTAGAACGATATAATTTTTTTGTCATAATTTTCCTCCTTTACTAATTTTACGCAAACAATCTGTATTCCTATTTTTCCAACTTACAGCTATTACCCAGGATGAATATGCACTAAAACCTCCTTAACTTCTTTAAGCTTTTCCAAAAGCCTATCCCTAACATTTTTGGAAATATCATGGCCCTCTTTTACAGTCAAATTAGAATCAACAATAATTCTTAAATCTATGTACAGGTCAACACCACTAAAATGAGCTCTAAATTCTTTGATTGCCTTGACTCCTTTTGTATTAATAACAACATCTTTAATGTTATCACTTTTCTCTTTACTGGGGGCTTTCACCATCAAAGAATTTATAGCTTCTACTATTATACCCCATCCTACTCTAATGATTAAAACGGCTACGATCAGACCGGCAATTGGGTCTAAGATGGGATATCCCATATTTGCACCTAATATGCCTGCTGCAGCTGCTATAGAAGATATTGCATCACTTCTATGGTGCCAGGCATCTGCAATTAAGGCTTGATTATTCGTTTTTGCTCCAACTTGATAAGTGTAACGAAACATTGATTCCTTAACAACAATAGAAATAACAGCTGCCCAAAATCCATATATTCCCGGTACATTAAACTCTTGTTTTATAATATCTAAAACAATATTATATCCTAGAACAAAACCTGTCATCAGTAGTAATATTCCCAATATTTTTGCTGCAATTGATTCAGCCTGACCGTGTCCATAATGATGTTCGCGGTCAGGGGGTTTATTAGAAACAAATATCGCTATTAATACAGCAAAAGTGGATACAGTATCTGAAACTGAATGAAAGCCATCCGCTATTAAAGCAGAACTGCCTACTAAAATTCCAACTACGATCTTTAAAATCGCCAGAAATATATTACCAACTATTGTTATATATGAAATTTTTTTACCTTCATTAAACCTATCCATAATAATCAACCTTAAATATTAAAGGATTATGCAAATAAATCTTGAATATAGTTAAGCAATGAATATATAAATGAATTAGGTGATATATTTGTCAATAACTACTATTATTATTTTATGTATGGTTGGCTTCGCTGCATCTTTTATCGATTCCATCGCAGGAGGTGGGGGTATTCTAACCGTACCAGCTCTGCTGGCTGCTGGACTACCACCACATCTAACTTTAGGAACTAATAAGTTTTCTGCAACTAATGCTTCTTTTACAAGTACTCTAACTTTTATAAACTCTAAAAAAATACATTTCCCTTTGATAAAATATATGCTTCCTTTTAGCTTTCTAGGAGCAGCCCTGGGTGTTACTGCTGTTTTACAAATAAATGAAAAGTATCTTAATATAATTATTCTGATACTACTAATTATTGTTGCTCTTAATACTCTCTTGAGCAAAAATATCGGCTCAACTAACAACTTTCAGGGAGTTAATACCAAAATTATAGTTATGGGCAGCATCATTGGCTTTACTATTGGCTTTTATGACGGTTTTTTTGGGCCCGGTACCGGTTCAATATTATTATATGCCTTTATCCGGTTTTTTGAATTTGATTTTACAATGGGTACCGCTAATGCCAGAATTTTAAATTTCACCAGTAATATTACTTCCTTGGTTCTTTTTGCTTACCATGGTAGAATAGTTTATTCAATAGGTATCCCTATGGCCATATCAATGATTTTAGGGGCATTTTTGGGAACAAAAATGGCTATAAAACACGGTAGCAAAATAATAAAACCTATCTTTGTGTCTATGTCTTTGGCAATTGTGGTCAAGTTAATTATAGATACCATCTAGCTATTCGAAGTATAAATCTTCTTCTGCCTCAGTGAATTGAGTTTTATATAACCTGTTATATAACCCACCTTCTTTATCAATTAGTTGTTCATGTGTGCCTTTCTCTACAATGCCTTTTTCAGTTAAAACGACTATTTTATCAGCATTTTTAACCGTTGATAATCTATGCGCAATTACTAAAGTGGTCCTATCTTTTGATAATCTATCCAGGGAAGCCTGTATAATTTTTTCACTTTCATTATCTAAAGAAGAAGTCGCTTCATCTAGAATTAAAATTGGAGGGTTCTTTAAAAAAGATCTAGCAATAGATATTCTCTGTTTTTGTCCTCCTGATAGCTTTACACCTCTTTCTCCAATTTTAGTATTATATCCATCACTTAAGTTCAAGACAAACTGATGAGCATTTGCTTTGATAGCAGCATCTCTTATTTCTTCTTTTGTAGCATTAGGGTTGCCATATGAAATATTATCTTTTATATCTCCATTAAACAAAAATACATCCTGTTGTACAATGCCAATGTTTTTTCTTAAAGAATCTAATTTAATATCCTGAATATTTATTCCATCTATAGTTATTTCTCCATCATCTAGTTCATAAAACCTTGGCAACAGATTACAAAGTGTGGATTTGCCAGCTCCAGATGGACCCACAAATGCAACTGTTTCTCCCGACTGTATGTCTACATTGATATTTTTTAAAATCTTAGTATGGTTATCATAACCGAAAGTAGCATTATTATATTTTATGCTGCCTTTTACATTTCTTAAGGCTCTCGCATTTTCTCTGTCTGTTATTTCAGGTCTAACATCGAGTAGTTCTAAAAATCTATTAAACCCAGCCATCCCTCTTTGAAATTGTTCATTAAAATTAATCAGCCTTCTGATAGGATTCATGAACATATTTACATAAAAGATAAAAGCAACTAACTCCCCTGTTGTTAAGGCATCATTAAAGATAAAATAAGCACCTGCTGAAAGTGTAAATAAATTTATTAAATTAGCAAAAAAATTCATCCCGGAATGAAAAGATGCCATATTCTTCATGGCCGTTTCTCGCGACTGTCTAAACTGTTGATTGCCAACATCAAATTTATTTTCTTCTAGACTTTCATTGGTAAAAGACTTTACAACTCTAATTCCACTTAAGCTGTCCTCCACAATGGAATTAACCTCAGCTATTTTTTCTCGAATATCTTTAAATGACAAATACATTTTTTCTCCCAAAACCATAGAAAAATAAAACATAATCGGTAACATAGCAAATGTGAATAAAGCTAACTGCCATTTCATAAATAATAATATTAAAAAGGACCCCAAGAGCATAACAGTTGAAATAAAAATATCTTCAGGGCCATGGTGGGCAAGCTCTGATATATTATTTAAATCATTAACAATCCTGGACATAAGATATCCTACTTTTGTATTATCATAAAATTTAAAAGATAGTTTTTGTAGATGGTTAAAGAGCTCTTTTCTCATATCTGTTTCCATTCTTATACCAACTACATGACCCCAATAATGCACAATAAACTGGAAAATTAACCTTAAACCATATAAAATAAATAATATGATTAGCATTCTGATAATCAATTCGGCATTTTTATTGGGAAAATGTTGATCCAGCAATCGCTGGACAATAAGTGGAAACATCAAATCAATACCAGACATTAATAAAGCACTTACCATATCCAATAAAAACAATTTCCAGTGGTTTATATAATACTTAGAAAATTTCTTGATCATTATACGAACAACCTCCATTACTACTACTGCTCATATTCTATCATATTTTTTGTTTATCTGCAATATTTTTTTATCAATATTTTTAATATAAATATAAATTATTTTAATTATTTAATGTATTTTTATAAATTTATTTATTATATATTTAAATTTTTTAATAATGGAGTTGAATAAATTTAAATCTTTATCTTTTGAGGTTTCCCCTGATATATATAATATTTTTTGGGGGGGACAAAGCTAAAAACTAATTTGAATAGAAGTATGGAAGAAAATAATATTAAAGAAAGTCTGTACAGGTTTATCCTGATGATAAATTTACTATTAAATATGAACATGGAAAAACAGAGATATGTTATTTCCTTAGCTCTTCACCCAGAGGCAAATTATATATTGGACTTTAAAGATATATATAATAAAGAAAATTTTAAAAAAGTCATTAAGGAAGGCAATTTGGAGTATTATCTGAATGAAATAAAAGTAAATGAAGGAGATTTTTTTGTTCCTCCTGGTACATTTTATGCTATCGGTGGCGATTTAATTATAATAGAAATACAGCAAAACTCAAATATTGCCTATAGATTATATGATTGGTACAGAGTAGATCATAAGGAAAATAAAAGTAAATTACACCTCAAGAAGAGTCTTGTATCCACTAAATTTAAAGATAGTAACAAAGTTAAAAATAGTAAAATTACTGACCAGTACAATAAAGAAATCCTGTGTATTTCTGAATATTTTGTAACTGAAAAAAATAAGTAAAAAAATAGTATTAACATCAATAATGATAAGTTTGATATACTTATGTGTATCAACAAAAATTATACTATCTATTATGATGATAATAAAACCAGAAAGATAAAATCAGGAGAATCTCTTTTGATATCAGCTGCTTTGAAAAATACTATTTTGAATAGAGAAATGAAATTGCTTTATATTTTTACTGCGGATAATATAAAAATCTTTGATTTAATATTTTATCTTTACATGCAAAAATAACAGATGCTTATCTTTTATTTTGGCTGAACTTTAATCTTAATCCAACAGCAACTAAATTTATCAGCAAAACTAATAAGAGAAGCACAAATGCAGTTCCATAAGCTATAGGAATCTGTTTGGAAGGAAAAGTGCCGGCTGTCACTAAGGCATATATATTATATGGTAGAACCATAACTTCATCAAAAACAGATGAGGGCAACCTCATTGTGAAAAATGTAGCAGCAGTAAATATAATCGGGGCCGTCTCTCCAGCCACCCTGCCTATTCCTAATATTACACCAGTTAAGATGCCAGGCATCGCATTTGATAATACTACATTTTTAACAGTTTGCCAATTAGTTGCTCCTAAAGCTAGAGAAGCATTCCTATATTCATCTGGTACTGTGATTATTGCTTCTTCTGAAGCACGAATTATTGTGGGCAAAATTACAATAGCTAATGTTAATGAACCAGATAACAAAGAGACTCCAAACCCTAAAAGTTTAACAAATATTCCTAACCCAAACAACCCAAAAACTACCGAAGGAACTCCAGCCAGGTTATTTACACCTATTCGGATTATGGAGACCAACCTGCCTTTTTTAGCATATTCAGTCATATATATTGCAGCAAATACACCTAAAGGGGTTGAAAATATTATTGCCCCTATTACAAGGTAAAAAGTACCGAGTAATGCAGGCCAAATTCCACCTTCAGTCATCCCATTTTGAGGCATGGCAGTTATAAATTCCCAGCTGATAACTCCGATACCTCTTTTTACAACAAAATATATAATAACAGCCAATATTAATAAGACAACACATAAAGTAATACCCAATAAAGAAAATATTACCTTCTGCTTTAAATGGCGATAATCAATGTTTGTCTCTTTCATTTCCCGCTCACCTTCTTATAAAATCTTTTACGAGTAAGATCAGCTATGATGTTAAAACTTAATGTTATTATGAATAGAACAATTGCAATTCCGAATAATGCCTGGTAGTGATTACTTCCTACCGGAGTTTCTCCCATTTCAGCAGCTATAGTTGCTGTCATAGGCCTAACTGGTTTCAATATGCCTTCCGGCATTGCAGAAGCGCCTCCGGCCACCATTAAAACTGTCATGGTCTCACCCATAGCTCTACCCATCCCCAACATTATAGATGTTACTATACCAGAGCTGGCAGTAGGTAAAATAACCTTACTGATTGTTTCCCATCTTGTTCCCCCTAAAGCTAAAGAAGCATCTCTAAATTTTTTCGGTACTGAGGTTATGGCGTCTTCAGAAAGACTTATAATTGTAGGGAGTGCCATTATGCCCAGCATTATAGATGCTGTTAGAGCTGTCAGCCCTGTAGGTAGTCCAAATATATCTTTTAAAAAAGGACCCAATATTTTCATCCCAAATAAGCCATAAATAACAGAAGGAATCCCTGCCAGTAATTCAATTATAGGTTTTATGAAGTTTTTTATGCTTTTCGGCATAATATAGGATATAAATACTGAAGTAGATAGTCCAATGGGAACAGCAAAAATCATTGCCCCTAATGTTACTAAGACTGATGCTGATATAAGAGGCAAAATACCAAAAGAAGCTGGATCATAAGTAGGATACCACTCCTGACCGAATAAAAAATCTATTATACCTATTTTATAAAAAATTGGTAAACCTTCTCTGAATAAAACAATTACAATACCAATGAGAAACATAATTGAAGACATTGCAAAGATTAATAGTATATATTTAATTATCTTTTCTTTTGTTTTCCAATCCATTAATAATCCTCCATTAAAAAGATTTTTAATATGTAATGCTGGGGAGGAATATTCCTCCCCAGATTTGCTTGTTAATTAATGAAGAGGGACATACCCTTGTTCTTCAACTATTTTTTGTCCTTCTGCACTCAACACAAAGTTAATGTAGTCTGCCACTAAACCTTCAGGCCATCCATCAGTAAACATAAACAATGGTCTTGCTATGGGGAATTTGCCGCTTGCTACAGTACTGTTAGTAGGATATACACCATTAACTTTTGTGGCTTTTATACTTTCATCAAGATATCCGAGTCCAACATAGCCTATAGCCCCTTCGGTGTTGGCAACAGTATCTTTAACCGCACCATTTGATGCCTGTAATAATGCACCGGGAGTAACTCTCTCTCCTTCTACAGCAATCTCATTAAAAACCTCAAAAGTTCCGGAACTTGAATCTCTTGAAATCACAACTACTTCCTGATTTGTTCCACCCAGTTCACTCCAGTTTTCAATTTGACCTGTGTATATTTGTTTTATTTCCATTAAAGTCAACTTATCAATTGGATTATCAGGATGTACAACAACTGCGATTCCATCCATGGCCACACGATGGGGTACAGGAAAATGGCCATTGGCAACTGCATTATCAACTTCTTCTTGTTTAATAAAACGAGATGCATCAGCAATATCTGTTGTGCCATCGATTAAGGCTGCTATGCCATTACCTGACCCGCCACCTCTAACTGATATAGACACATCATTATTCTCCATATAGACCTCAGCTGCTTTTTGTGCAATCGGCAGAACTGTTGAAGAACCCTGAATAGTCAAATTCTCTTGAGCCCCTACAACACCTGTAAATAAAGAAATAACCATTACGACAGTTAATAAAATAAGTAAGTTCTTTTTCATTAATTAATTCCTCCTCAAGTAATAATTATCATTTTTAACTTCTGATATTATAATAACAGATGCTTGTTACAAACAGATTAATGATTTTTTACAATTAAGTTAATAAAGTGTTAAATATAATTGTACTCATCTTGTTTAAAAATCTTGATTGAATTAAGCAAAGTTTAAAATATTGCTTCATATTTTAAATTTTGTCTTAAAGGGATGAGTCTTTATTTATAAATTTATAACCCAACCCTCTTACTGTCTGTACATAATCATCTCCGATTTTTTTTCTTAATCTGCGAATATGTACATCCAATGTTCTTGAATCTTTTGTATATTGAAATCCCCAGATCTTATCTATAAGAAGATCTCGAGTCAATACCATATTGGCATTATTATACATAAGCTTTAACAGCTCAAACTCTTTGGGAGTTAGATTAATAATTTTACCATTTTTTTTAACCTCATAACCTGCAAGATCTATCTGTAATTTATCTGAAATAAAAGAATTTTTATTTTTTTCTTTTTTACTATCCGTTTTTGTTCTTCTTAAAACAGCTTTAATCCTGGACTTTAACTCTCTTATACTAAAAGGTTTAGTAATATAATCATCAGCTCCTATTTCTAAGCCTAATATTCTATCTATCTCTTTATCTTTTGCAGTTAACATAATTACTGCAATATCACTTATTCCTTCATCTTTTCTAATCCTTCTGCAAACTTCTAAACCATCAACTATAGGAATCATAATATCAAGTACTATCAAATCGACATTCTCATGTGCCTTTATATAAGCTTGCTCACCATCAGAAGCTGTGATCACTTGATATTTATCGTTTTTTAAATTATATTTAATTAAGTCTCTGATATTTTTTTCATCATCAGCAATTAATATTTTATTTAACATACCAACCATTCCTCTTTTGTATATAGCAAATTTTTAAAATATATTATAAGTAACTGAAATATTAATTTAATATGAAATATCCCAATCACCAGTCGACATATAAATCACTCTTTCACAAATATTTGTAGCATGATCTCCTATTCTTTCTAAAAATCTACTGATAAAAATAAGGGAGGTTGCCTGCCTTATTGTTGAAGGTTCTTCCATCATAAATGTCAATAATTCTCTTAATATTTGTTCATCTAGCAAATCTACCTCTTCATCCTCTTTGGCAATTTTGTGAGCTAGCTCTACATCCTGTTCAATAAAAGCTTTTAAACTTTCTCTTAATCTATATATTACTATATCGTTCATTCTTGGAATATCAATTAAAGGTTTAATCAATGGCTCTTTACCAATTTTTATAACCATCTTTGCAATATTAGAAGCGTGGTCACCAACCCTTTCTAGGTCTGTAGCTAATTTTGAAATAACTATTACGGTTCTTAAATCATGAGCCACAGGTTGCTGAGTTGCTATTAACCTTGTACACATTTCTTCTAATTCCAATTCGTAATTATCAATTTGATCATCAGATTTCATAATCTTTTTAGCTAATTCTATATCCTGTTTTTTTAAGGCATCTATGCTGTTTTCAATCGCTTTTTCAACTTTACTGCCCATAATTAACATTTCATTTTTTAATTTTTCAATATTATCATCAAGTCCTTTTCTTTGCATTCTTACTCTCCTTTCTTTGTTAACCAAATCTTCCCGTTATATAATCTTCAGTTCTCTGATCATTTGGATTTTCAAAGATTTTACCGGTCTCTCCATACTCTATTACCTCACCCATCAAAAAAAATCCGGTTTCATTGGAAACTCTAGCAGCCTGTTGCATACTGTGGGTAACTATAACAATTGTATAATTTTTTGCTAGGTCAGCCATTAGTTCTTCTATTTTTGCGGTGGCAACTGGATCTAAAGCTGAAGCCGGTTCATCCATTAAAAGAATTTCGGGTTTTACAGCCAATGCCCTAGCGATACAAAGTCGCTGTTGTTGCCCACCTGATAGATCAAGAGCAGGTTGATATAATCGATTTTTTACTTCACCCCACAAGGCCGCCCCTCTCAAACTTTCTTCAACTATTTGTTCTAAGTTATTTTTATTTTTTTCTCCATGTATTTTAGGCCCATATGCAATATTATCAAATATTGTCTTAGGAAAAGGATTCGGCTGTTGAAATACCATACCAACCTTTTTTCTTAGTTCTACAACGTCAATCTCAGAAGAATACAGATTCTGTCCATCAATAATCACTTCTCCTTTTACCTTTGTATGATCAATCAAATCATTCATCCTGTTGATAACCCTTAGAAAAGTAGATTTACCACAACCTGAAGGACCAATTAATGCTGTTATTTCGTTTTCCGCAATTTTCATGTTTATATTTTTTAAGGCTTGGAAATCATCATAATAAAAGTTAAGATCTTTGATTTCTATCTTTACATTTTCTGACATAAATACTAAACTCCCTTCTAAAAAAAATTAACTTAACACTATTATAAATTTACCATAAATATGGTAAAAATATAACTAAAATAGTGTTAAGTTAATGTTAAACTTCTGTAAACAGAAAATTTATTCGGCTTTATTTAAATAAAACTTAAATTTTGTTCCTTCTCCTTCTTCACTTTTAACCTCTATTGTGCTATTATGCCCTTTAACTATATGTTTAACTATAGATAAACCTATGCCGGTTCCTCCTACATCTTTAGATCTAGCCTTGTCAACTCTATAAAATCTTTCAAATATTCTCTTTTGATTTTTTTGAGAAATTCCCAAGCCCGTATCCTCTACTTCAATAAAAACTTTATTTTTCTTTTCATAAGCTCTTAAATATATTTTGCCATGCTTTTTGTTATACTTGATTGCATTATCTATTAAATTAATTAATAAGTTTTCTATTTGTGATTTATTCATCTTAACAAAGGGCAAATCTTTATCAAAATATTTAAATACTTCAATATCATGTTTTACTAATTCTTTTTTTAATAGTTTTAAGGGTTTATCAAGAATATCATCTAGTTTTTCTGGCTTTAAGTCAAAGTATTCAGATTCTAATTTAGATAAATCTAAAAGATCATTAATTAATAAATTCAAACGAGTTGTCTCCTGACTAATAATACTTACAAACTTATTAATGGTTTGATAATCTGTAATTTCATTTTCGGTTATCGTGTCTGCATAACCTTTAATCGAGGTTAGAGGTGTTTTTAATTCATGAGAAACATTTGCTACAAAGTCTTTTCTCATTTCTTCTAATTGCTTTATCCTGCTTACATCAATTAAAACAATCACAGCACCAATAATATTTTTATTATTATCAGTTATAGTTTTAAAATTACATTCTAAATATATCAATTTAGGGTTTTTAAATTTCATCTCAATACTATAATATTCGTTTTTACTTAAAACCTTATCCAAATACTCCTCACACCTATGATCTCTTATCTTATTCATAAAATTGCTGCCTTCTATATCTTCACAGTTAATATTAAGCATTTCACATGCTTTAGGATTAGTCACTAATATCTTTTTATTAACATCTGTTGCTATAACACCCTCAGTCATGCTATTTAAAATCGCCGAAAGCTTATTTTTTTCTTCCATCAAAGTATCGATTTTTTTATCTAATTCTTGGCCCAATCTATTATATTCTTGGACTAAACTACCTAATTCACTATTAGAATAACTTATTTCACCGATTTCATTTCTTTGACCCCGGGTGATTTCTCGCGCCATATTTTTTATTTTCTTAAGAGGAATAATAATTGCTTTTGAATATTGCCAGACTACTATATTACTTGCTAATAAAAGTAAAATTAAAAATAACAAATATTTATATATATCTTCTATTATAACTCTGTTAATATTTTCTAAGGACTTGGCTAGCCTTATAATGACCTTTCTATTATTAATATTAAAAGATGCAGCAATATAATGCATCTTGTGGTTAAGAGTATCACTCATACGAGAAGAAACACCATAATCATTGTTTTGTAAAATATCCCTTACTTCCGGTCTATCAATATGATTATCCATTAATTCAGGTTCATACCTCGAGTCAGCAATAACATTCCCTTTGTCTTTAATTATGGTAATTCTGGTGTTTATAGTTTTACCGATATCTTTGATGTGTTGATCCAGCTGCTCGGGATTATTGATATAGCTTATAATTAATTTATCATTTTTTAATAAGTTTATATTGTCTTTTAAATTAATTTCTAATTGTTCGATATAAAAATTCCGATAATTTAAACTGACAAAATAAAATATTAAGGAAAATAATATTATCTGTATTAAAGCAAAAACAATGATTAATTGGCTTCTTAAGCTAAGTTCATTCCATTTTTTCAAATTTGTAGCCAACCCCTCTCACGGTTTTTATTAAGTTTTGATCAATTTTTTTTCTCAATCTTCTAACATGAACATCAACAGTTCTGGTATCTGCGGCAAATTCATAACCCCAGATTTCTTTTAGCAATTGATCGCGAGAAAATACTTGGCCTTCTTTTTGAATTAAGAAAACTATTAAATCAAATTCTTTGGGAGTAATTGCAATTTCTTCACCATCTTTTTTTATAGTATGGTTTTCGATATTTATAATAATATTTTTAAACTTTATTACTTTATTTGCTTTTTTTCCATAATTTTTAGTCATGGCAATCCTTCTCAATAATGCCTTGACTCTTGCAATTAATTCCCGGGTATTAAATGGTTTGGTTATGTAATCATCTGCACCTAATTCTAAACCTAAAATTCGATCTATCTCTTCACCTTTAGCTGTAAGCATAATAATGGGCAAATCTCCTATAGCCTGGTTATTTCTGATATTTTTACATACATTTAATCCATCTATTTCAGGCAACATTAGATCAAGAATGACAAGGTCAATCTCTGGATCGATTTTTTTTAGAGCTTCTTTTCCATCACAAGCATCTACTGTTTTATAACCTTCATTTTCAAGATTAAATTTCAATAAATCCCTTATGTTTTTCTCATCATCAACGATTAAAATTTTTTTCGACATAATAGCCCCCTATAAAATAGTCAAAGGCCATCCAGGCCTTTAACTAAATAGTTCTCTTCTTTTTTCTTTCTATTATGCTATAAGCAATATCTGCAAATTGATCACTAATATGTTCCAGGTCTTCTAGTACTTCTAAATAAGCTATCCCAGCAGCGGGAATACAATCACCTCTATTTAATCGTCTCATATGTTCATTTCTATATTTGAGCAAAATGTTATCCATTTCCTCTTCTCCTGCAAATAATTTGGATGCTTTTTCTTCATCACCGGTTTCAATAATTTCTCGAGATATTTTCAAGTAATTTAAAACCAAGTCAAAAGCATGATTGATTGATTCCACGGCTTTTTTAGAAAATTTTAAATTATTTTCAATTATGTATTCTGATAAGTCGGCAATGCTATCACCATCATCTCCTATACTCTCAATATCATCAATAATTGCAAAATAACTATCGAGTGTCTTAATGTCTTTATCTGATAATGTATTTTGAGGTATATCTGTTAAAAATATCAATAAATCTTCTTCTATTTCATTGATTATCTTTTCTTTGTGTTTAATCTTATTGATCATTTTGGTATCTTTTTCTATTACTGCTTTTCTTGATTCAATAACCATTTCTTCAACCAGACCGTGCATTCTACATACCTCTTTATTTACCTGAGATAAAGCAGCCTGTGGGGTACTTAACATTCTTTGGTCAAGATGAACCAATCCCCTTTCAATGGAGACTTCTTCCCCAGGTATGATCCTATTTACTAATTTCACCATATAACCCACAAAAGGCATCCATAATAATGTATTAGTAATATTAAATAATGTGTGTGTATTGGCCAACATTCTCTCAGCACTAACCGAATTATTTGTGGCTATACTAAAGGCCCTTAATATTTCTCTCAATCTACCTACAAAACCAGGTACTAGATATATAAAAGTAATCATAATACTTGTTCCTAATATATTGAAAATAAAGTGGGCTGCAGCAGCTTTCTTAGCAGTTTTATTGGCTCCAATTGCAGATAATATCGCTGTAACAGTAGTACCAATATTACTACCCAGTAAAATCGGTACTCCAGAGCTAAAATCAATAATTCCTACTGAAACTAAACCTACTAAAATACCAAATGTTGCACTACTACTCTGCACAACAACAGTAATAGTCATACCTGCTATTACACCCAAAATAGGGTAATCCCCGAGATTTTTCATCAACTCAACAATATACTGCGATTCCCTTAAGGGGTGCATCGTCTCACTCATAATATTAAGTCCCATAAAAAGGATGCCAAATCCTAATATGACCTGTCCTATATATTGATATTTCTTTTTATTCGCAAACAAATAAGCGGCAGCTCCTAAAGTTATAGCATGAAATGCATAATCTCCGAGTTGAAAGGAAATCAACTGAGCTGTCACTGTTGTACCAATATTAGCTCCCATAATCACACCGATAGATTGATATAAGGTCATCAATCCAGCATTTACAAATCCTACTACCATGACAGTGGTAGCACTACTGCTTTGTATAATTGAGGTTATACCGGTACCAACCAATACTCCAGAAAAAGTTTTATTAGTTAAAAAAGCCAAAATATGTCTTAACCTTTTCCCGGCAGTTTTTTGTAATCCTTCACTCATCTGCTTCATACCATAGATAAATAATCCCAAACCCCCGGTCAAACCAATTAACATTTCAAATGACAACTAAACACACCTCCGACTACTAATATAAATATATATATATATTTGTGACATCAACAACTATTTAGGAATATAATATTTTATATTACTCCTATTCTCTGATGATCCTCTTTCAATTTCAATTCAACAGAGTCAGTTAAAAGATCGGCATATGAAAACGAAAGATGCCTTTCCTGCTTACCTTCTTTTATTTTAACAATAAATATGTTGTCATAAGTATCATCTAATATTCCTTCTTTATTAATTGATCTCCTTCTACCTCTATCTGCTTTAATAATTACCTCTTGACCAACATATTTAGCAATGTTCTTTTTAATCTGAGTTAAAGTATTTTTTCTCATGAGAAAACCCCCCCAAGTTTTCCTATTATCTGTTATTTCTTTAAATATTAAATTGTATTAATCATGATTATCAGTTTTATATTAATAGATTCAATATAAAAGACCTCTTTATTGTTAAAACATCTAAATTTATTTAGTGTATCTATCAGCTACATTGGAAGCTGCATAAGAATCTGGTTTTATTAAAGCATCATAACCACTTCCAACCACCATACCAACAACTTCTTTGATGATTGCACTACTAGGTCCATTTTGTCCTACATCAATATGGATTTCAATATCAAATAATTCAGTAGTGTTATCAAAAGAGATATAATCTGTAATTTTGCTGGCTACTTTTAAACTCCTGGCTACTTCATTAAAAATACGTTTTTTGAAACCACTATTCATTACTACATTTTCTTTATGATAAAAATATCTACCACCATGACCAACTCTATAAATTACTATAGCAGTTACAAACACAGATTCTTTAATACCAGGATGAGAATCAGTACCAATAATTAATTTATATTGGTGCTGAGGTTTTTCCTGAATAAAAGATACAATACTTTTATAAGTTTCTTTTATATCCATTTTTCCTTCAGTTGGACTGATAAATTTCATTTTATATCACTCTTTTTTCTTTAATTCCCAATATATATTACTTAAAGAAACTAATTTAGGAATCTCTAGTTTTTCCCCCCGTATTCTCGGATCAATATTTGATTGCCTTAATCCTTCAATAATCAATTCTTTATCCATCTTGAAGAGAGGAGATAATTTTAAACTGTTTTTTATATTTTTTCTCCTTAAATTAAATATTGCTTTAACAAAATTGAAGAAAAATTCTTTATTTTTTACTTTATAAGGAATTTCCTGATAAGGTGTAAGCTTTATAACAGCAGAATGTACTTTGGGTTTAGGAATAAAAAATTTGGGAGGAACTTCAAATTTTATTTCAACTTTATAATGAAACTGAATAAACACAGATAAACTACCATATGCCTTTGTTCCTGGTTGCGCAACTAATCTCTCTGCTACTTCCCTTTGTATCATAAAGACCATAGAGTTTATTTTTAGGGGTGAGAAAAGTAGGCTTTTAATAATTGCTGTTGTGATATAATAAGGAAGATTAGCAATAATCTTTATTTCGACTTTTTCTAAATCATACTTCTTAATAAAATTATCCCAATCAATATTTAAAATATCCTCTTTTAATATAATTAAATTATCATAGTTATTAAAAAAATCAGATAGAATAGTTATAAATCTTGTATCTTTTTCAATAGCTATAAGTTCTCCTTTTTCTAATTCTTTGAGTAAATATTGAGTTAGAGAACCTATACCTGCTCCAATTTCAATAACCTTTTCGTTACCTTTAAGATCTGAAGCCTTGATAATTTTGTTCAAAACGACATTGCTGACCAAAAAATGTTGCCCCAGATTTTTATTCAACCTGATATTATATTTGCTTAATATATCTTTTGTATTATACAAGTCTGCAATTTCTTTATCCATGCATACCTCCTTATTTTTCATACTAACAAAGCTATTTTATCACAACAAATCTTATAATGTAAAATTTAATATGTTTTTCCTTAACTATTATATGATATTTTTATAGAAATATTGTATAATAATATCCACAAAAAGATTGTTATTTTTATGTTATTAGGATACTAGTATTTTGTCAAAAATAGAACTTTTTATATTTTTTATCAATAATTTTCCAAAGTTGTTTTCTTATAAGTACGGTTTTATATATAAAAAAATTCATCTATTTAAAGAAGTTGATATGAATACCTCTTCTCTTTTTTATATGGTATTAATAAAATATTATACAACAAACAATAATAATTAATAGATATATATTCAATCTAAATCTACAATCCCCATTTTTAAAGATTTAATTAAGGCCTGTGTTCTATCGTTAACCGACATTTTTTTTAATATACTGCTGACATGGTTTTTTACAGTCCTTTCAGTAATTAACAGCTCAGCCGATATCTTCTTATTTGACATACCTTTAGATATTAACTTCATTACATCCATTTCCCTATCAGTAAGGTTTTGAAACTTATAATTAACTGAAAATTCCTTTATAGTTTCTTCAACATTCTTATTCACATGTTTTTTTATCATGGAATATAGATAATTGTAATCTTTTGAAATAGGAATTATTAGATCAACATAACGATCTGTATTTTTGTTGAATGCCTTTTTATCATTTTGTAAAACAAAGATACTGGTTCTCTTATTAATAGTTTTAATAGCTTTAACCAAATTTTCTAGTTCTTTTGTTCCCATCTTTAGACTATTGATAAGTACCATATCCGGATAAAATTTCTCTAATACTGAAATCACATGTTCATATTGAGATATAGAAAAAACTGATTTTATCTTTCTTTTGTCTTTTAAAAGATACGAAATAGCATCTTTATATAATTTATTTTTATCAAATATTAATATTTTTATTTTTTCCATATTGTCACCTTTTTACCCTTTTTATTTATTATATCAAATAAAACAATAAAAAAAAGGCTAATCCCTTAAGAATTAACCAAAAATTTATTTATATACTCATTTATTATTTTTTTCATCTCAAGTTCCTTTAAAAAAAATACATATCAATCTATGATTTGGGTGGAGAGGTTCATTTATATAACAAGGCTCTGACTGGAGAAGCTTCGCAATTTTTAAATTTTAAAGGTATAGCTAATAAATTATAAATTCCATTTTCAACATTACTCAAATTTAAACTTTCTATTATCACTACTTCATTTTTTAATAAAATTTTATGTGCAGGAAAATCATGACTGTTAGAGCTTTCAATGCTTAAGTAATCAATTCCTATTAGTCGTATTCCTTTTTTTAATAGATATTCAGCTCCTTTATAGGTTAGATAAACATAATTTTCATCAAAAGAATCTTTTTTATATAATGTACTATTTCTTGTTTTGAAAAGCACCTTATTACATTTGATATCTGTATTTAAAAGTTCTTTTCTTGTTATTTCTTTTTGATTATTAATTTTAATTACCTGAACTTTACCAATAAATTTCCCTAGGTCAATATCATCTATATTTTTCCCATTTTCTACAAAATGTGAAGGAGCATCAATATGAGTACCGGCATGTAAACTCATATTCACACTGCTTAAGTTATATCCATCTTTTTTTATTTCCTTTGCTCTATCAATTTCAGTAGCCTTATCACCTGGAAAATTAATCATATCCTTTGTGATCTTTAAGGAAATATCAAATATTTTCTTTTCCCTTTCCATACGAAAACTCCTTTCAAGTAACTCTATTGATTGGTGTTTTACCTTCCAGAACTTTTATAACATTTTTAGCTACCATTACTGCCATTTTATTGCGTGCATCCGTGGTAGCAGTACCTATATGAGGGGTTAAAATTACATTATTTAATTTTGATAATTTAGGATTTACTTCAGGCTCATTTTCATAAACATCTATTCCAGCTCCAAATATTTGATTATTTATTAGTGCATTTGCTAAGGCATCTTCATCGACAATCGAGCCTCTACCAGTATTAACTAAAACAGCATTATCTTTCATTATTTGAAATTCATTTTTGCCTATCAGATGATGAGTGCTTTCATTTAAAGAAGCATTGATTGTAATATAATCTGAATTATTGAGAAGTTCATCTAATTTAGCATATTTGATATTAAGTTGTTCTTCCTCTTTATTACTTAACCTTGATCTTTTATTATATAATACTTTCATATCAAATCCATGGGCTCTTTTCGCCACAGCTCTTCCTATTCTACCAAATCCTACAATTCCTAGTGTTTGTTCATATATACTTTTCCCCAACATTAATTCAGGTGACCAACCATCAAATTTTAATTCGCGAAGATATTTATCGGCCTCAACAATTCTTCTTGCCATTGCGGACAATAATGTCCATGTCAAATCAGCAGTTGCTTCTGTTAAAACACCCGGGGTGTTGCTTACATAAATTTCATTTCTTCGAGCTGCATCTAGATCAATATTATCATAACCCACTGCATAATTAGCAATAATCTTCAAGTTTTTACAGCTATTTATAATCTCCTCATCAATTTCATCACTTAACAAAGTAATCAGTGCATCAACTTTATTTGCATAATTAATAATCTGCTCTTTATCAGGATTTACCTCATCAGAAAAAACTTTAACATCATGTGCGCTTTTTAAAAGATTTAAACCTGCATTAGGAATTTTTCTTGTCAAAAATATTTTGGCCATATTAAAACACTACCCTTTTTCATTTAATGAATTATACTTATAATTTCACAATTCTCACGGGAAATCAGTTTAATTATTAATATACATGCCTCAATATTAATCTAAAATAAAATAGTATCTATTTTGCCTTCTTGATATGACTTTGCTCTTTCTTCGCCTCTTAAAACCCTTAAAACCCCTTCCTTTAAATCCTCCATTTCCTCAGCACCAGGATAAACAAATACTTTTGAGATATACTCTACCTTTTTTATTAACCTTTCTACAATATATTCAGAATTAGCGAGACCACCTGTAATAAATATTGCATCAACTTCTCCATTTAAAACGGCAGCCATTGCACCTATATCTTTTGCTATCTGATAAATCATGCCTTCATATACCAGCTTGGCTTTTTTATCACCCTGTTCAATCCTCTTTTCAATTTCTACACAATCATTTGTTTTTAAGTAAGCGTTTAAACCTCCATTACCCAGAAGCTTTTTGATAAAAATATCTTTCTCTGGTTGATTATCCAAAATATACTCAGCTAAATCCAAAGTAGGTAAAGTTCCAACTCTTTCAGGCGAATATGGACCTCCTTGATTGGCGTTATTAACATCAACTATTCTACCTCGTTTTAATGTAGCTATAGAAATACCACCGCCCAAATGTGCGCCTATAAACTTAGCTCCTTCAAATCTTATATTTATCTCTTTAGCTGTTTTTCGTCCAATAGATTTAAGATTTAAAGCATGGGACTGACAGCGGCGTGGCAATTCTGGCAAGCCCGACAACCGTGCAATATCTTCAAATTCGTCAACTGAAATGGGATCAACAGTATAAGCTGGTTTATTATATTGTTGACCTAAATTATACGATATAATACCGGCTAAGTTAGAGGCATGGGCTGAATTTTTGGCGATCTTTAAATCCTTTACCATCTTCTTATCTATCAAATAAGTACCACCCAATAAAGGATCAAGTGCTACACCACCTCTAGCAACTATAGCATCTAACTCTGCAAATTCATATTTCGAGTTCTTGACTTCTTTTTTAATAAGATTTTGTCTCCATGCTAGTTGGTCTATGATCTTTACATATTTTTTTATTTTTTTACTGCTATGCTTAAGATTTTTGTTCCAAACTTCTGCATCATCAATAAATATTGATAGCTTTGTAGAAGTAGAACCAGGATTAATAACTAAAATTTTATACATAATTACCTCTCCTTAAGTCATATATTATTATATCAGATGAAGCCTAATTTAAGCAGTTATCCTCGATGTCATTATTTTGAAAATTATTTGTATTGATTATATTTACATTTCCTTGATCGAGACCCTAATTCCTCTTTTTTTATATCAACTTCTTCAAATGTCAATAAACCATTTTTGAATGCTTTAACTACCATCTCTATTTGCGAATTAACTTCAAATATATTATATAATCTTTGTTTATGGTACTTAATAGTACTCCTACTTAAATGCAATTCTTCTGCTAATGAACTTTCTGTCAGACCATTGGCGATCATCTTTAATATATACAACTGTTTTTCAGATAATCCTTCTTTAAAATTAATCTTGTTATTATAACTTTGTCTATTATATAATTTAAGCTGAATATTACTTGTCAATAGATCGCTTAAACAAATAACTTCATTTTTAATAATATTTTTATTAATAATATTGATATAACCCAAAATAGAACCATTATCTATTATAGGAAATGCAATACTATAATATGTATTTAAAGGTCTACAAAAATGGTGACCCGGTAGAATAAATACTGGTTTTTTCATTTTTTCAGCCAAATATACTGCATTTGTACCCGAATATTTTTCATAAAAAGAAAATCCTTTTTTTATGCCTAGAGCATGTAACTTTAAATAAATATTAGCTGAAGCAGACATTACCTCTACTATAAATTGATTGTTTATTAGAAAAAAACAGTAACCTCCATTTAACTTTTGATTAATTTTATTAACCTTTTCAAAAAAATAATTCCTAATTGCTTTACTAAAATATAAGTTTTTAATATCCTTACCGTTTACATGTTTATTAACTATAATAGAACGGGATTTGCCCGATTTTAAACATCTGGACCAAGAAAAAGCTACTTCCTTTTTTATTGACTTATAATCAAAATATTTTTTAGCTGTATCCAAACCCATGCCCCCTAATTTATAAAATCCAATTTTTCTAATACATAATATATTATTGGCCTTTGCCCAACAATTATAGAAGCCTCGGTAATCATACCATTAACATAATTAACTTGTTTTTTATTCGCTCCCTTATTAAGAAAGTTATTGATACTTGCTTCTGCTTTATATATATAGTTTTGTCCTCCAGTTTTAGTCACATCATAATTAATACTTATGATTTTACCTTTGGCTGTACCAAACTCTTTATATGGATAAGATGTGATACGATACCTTACTATATCACCTTTATTTATCCTTAAAATATCATCATTATTTATTACAAGTTTTACAATATATTGTTCGTGAGAAATCGGAACAACTTTCATTACCAGGTTACCAGCAGGAATATAGTCTCCGATATTAAAATGTTCTATAAACTGGATTCTGCCATCAATAGGGGACTGAATATTATATCGCTTTAATTTTTCATCAATATTTTTTTTGTCTATGATATTACTGGATATTTGATCTTTATATTTTTCTATCCTATTTGCTATATCTATTATCGTTTCTTTTTTGTAACTAGATAATTCATATTTCATATTAGTAAGTCCCATTTTTTCTTGATTATACTGTACTTCAGAAATACTGATTCCTCTAAAATTTTTTAGCTTTTTAATCCTGGCTTCTTTTAATCGTGTTTTTTCACGCAAAAATTGAATTTTTTCCTTAATAAATACAAATTCATTTTTTATAGAGCCAGTCATAAATTCACTGTTTGTTTCTTTGTTTTTTAAATAATTAACAATTATTTTTAAATCCTTTATCACATTATTATATTCAATATTTTTCTCAGTCAAATACTTTTTCCGTTTTTCATATACAGTATTTTCTATGGAAAACAAACAATCACCCTTGTAAACCTCTTTTTGATCTTTATTAACCATACTCTTTAAAATACCGGCTTGCATATTATATATCTTACTAATAGGATTTTTTTGACTAATTATACCTCTGGTTTCTATAATTACATCAACTTTTCCATAAAATAACCAAATAAATGCAATAATCAAAACAAAAATTATAATTATTACCGTAGAATATATAAACAATATGTCTTTTGTATTTCTTTTGTATTTTCTTTGACTTAAATCATCAAAATCTTGATAAGCAAATTTCAATTCTTATTCCCTTTCATATTAACATCATTAATATATCTGTTTATTCCATAGATTATAATAATATCCCCGTTTATCAACTAAATCTTGATGTGAGCCATATTCCACAACTTTTCCTTTTCTTAAAAAAAATATTTTCTCACAGTTTTTAACCGCTTTTAATCTGTGAGAAATTATTATCACCGATTTATCAAAACTAATTTCATCAAGCATCTCATAAATCTTTTTTTCATTACTGAAATCTAAATTATTGGTAGCCTCATCCAGTATTATTAGATCTGGATCTTTTAATAAAACTCTAGCAATAGCTAATCTCTGTTTCTCTCCTCCCGATAAATTATTACCGTGTTCCGTTAAAATAGTATCATATCTTTTCGGAAGTTGATTAATATAATTATGAATTTCTGCTTTTTCGGCCGCTCTTATTATTTTTTTAATACTGTAATCTTCATTATTTAAACATATATTTTCTTTTATAGTTTTATTAAATATAAATATATCTTGTGGTACATATCCTATATTATTCCTCAAACTTTTTGTCTCTATATCTTCTAAATTGTTTCCATCAATAGTAATTTTACCTCTATTGATACTATAAAACTTCAACAAAGATTTAATTAAGGTGGTTTTCCCAGATCCGCTGGCCCCTACAATGGCGATTTTCTGTCCCTTCTTGATCTTAAGTGATATATTATTTAAGATCTTTTTTTTCCTATTATAAATAAAATCTACATTTTTAAATTCTATATCACCCTGTATTTTATTTAACTTCATCAACTTTTTTTCGTACTCTTTTGTTTCTAAAACCATAATTTCTCTTAATCTATCTATTGCTACCAATGCTTCCTGGATTTTAGGTTGTAATTTTATTAAATTTTGTAAAGGATTATAAAAATATACTAAAAGGGCATTGAAAGTTATCAACTGGCCCACTGTTAATTTACCTTGGATGACTTGATATCCTCCCAACCACAATATGATCGTTTCTCCCAGTGATGCTAATAGATTATCTAACGAATTCTGTATATTTTTTAAAAAGCTGGCTTGAAAAATTTTTTCTATGAAATCAAGAAATTTATACTCATTATTTAAATAACTTTTTTCTTCATAATTAGATGCCTTTATAGTATTAATGCCATTGATAGTTTCAACAAGACTGGACTGAAGTTTTGCCCCACATTCCATTTCTTGTTTTCTTACCCTTTTGTGTTTGTTGGCAAATAGAATTACTAATATAATATATACGGGTAATAAAAAAGCAGCTATTTTAAATAAATATTTACTTTGAAGATAAAGAATAATGCCGGCTCCAATTATTAAGAGAGTATCAATCATTATTGATATGGCGGCATTGGAAATAGCTTCTCTTATTTTGCTAGAATCCTGTATTCTTGAAATGATTTCACCGGTCTCTCTTTTCTCATAAAATGAAATGGGTAATTGAAGGATGTGTTCAATATAATCCATTATTAACCTAATATCTATTTGTTGGCTCAAATATATCGTCAGGTGGTTTCTAAAACCATCCATAACAATTTTTAAAAAGGCGATAAGCATTACCCCTATTGATATTATATGCAGTGTCTTAATTAATCCATTTACTAAAATACTGTCAATTAAATATTTAAAATAAAAAGATCCCAATATGCCTAAAATTGTATATATGATGGAAGCTAAAAATATTTGAAATATTAAACTTTTATTTTCCCTTATAATATTTTTTATAAAGTTGAACTTTTTGGGTGTTTCTTTTTTATTATAAGCTAAGTTGGCCGGCTTAAGTAAAATTAAGATATTTGTCCACTTCTTTTCAAAAGCAGCCTTGCTTATTATCTTTAAACCATTATCAGGATCAAAAATTATTAAACGGCTGCCTTTGATTTTATAAATCACAATAAAGTGCAGCACATCATTTTTTACAACATGAGCAATTACCGGCAAATTTAATTTTTTTGTTAATATTGCCAGCTTTGCCTTAACTCCTTTTGCTTGAAATCCAATTTTTTCCGCAGCTTTTATTAGACCATATGCTGATGTGCCTTTTTGATCAGTACCAGCTGATTCTCGTATCCTACTAATAGGGTAATTTAACTTGTAAATATTAGCAACAGTAGCCAAACAAGCTGCCCCGCAATCAGTTTTGTCTCTTTGTTTTATTAGTTTATTAAAATTTTTTATTTTTATATATGTTAAATATATTTTTAAGAATAATTCTTGCATTGTTTATCAATACTTTATTGTAACAAATAATAGATTACTTGACCGATTATATATCCCAACAATACCCCTGCAGCAGTTGTAAAAAAAAGTCCTAAAACAAAATTATGACCAGTTATTGGCCCTTGTAATAAGGTAAATAATGACATCTTTTCATTCTCCTTTTTATTCAAAATATTTTCCCCCTTTAAGTTAGGGATGCTCTAAAATATTCGAGCATCCCTTCCTTTTACCTGTGAGATGCTTTTTGGTAACCAACATATGCACCAAGAGCAATTCCACCCAATCCAGCAACAAGATATATAATAGCTGCTGTTGTACTACTTACTACAAATCCACCTCTTACATCCATTAGTTCCTTTTGGGATAATTCTTTGATATGTTCACCTCATTTCTTTAATGGGAATAATAATAGTAGGCTGCTCCAAGAGCCACTCCAATTGCTACTCCCGCTGATGCTATCCCAAAAGCACCCAAGACTAAGGTGGCAGCTGAAACAGGACCTCCTCCTTTTATTTCCATTAATTCTTTGTCACATAAAATTTGACAATTATCAGCCATTAATTCCATTTAATTCCTCCTTAGTAATATATTTTTAATCCGGTACTCCTTTTAAATCTTGTATAAGATTTAATGGAGTACATTTTCTTATGGCATAATAATCTGCCATTAATCTACTTTACCCACTTTTCATTTGCCAAGCTTTTTATACAATCCCCCTTTATGCTTTTTTAAAAAGTAGGTAGATTCACATTGCTAATGATGCCACAGTTTTGAACAACTCTAGCAACTTCCCTCTCTATAGGAATAATCGTTGGCTGTTCGTAGAGCATGTGGTGGCTACAATATTCTTAATGCTTAATGTCCTGTATATCATAGTTAATATCAAACAAAGTCATTTAGACTCCTTGATCTTCACTATTTTTTATACCAACTAAAGCTTATCAACCAGGCATTTTAGTCTCCAAAAAGCCTCATCATTATTTTTTTAAGATGAAGTGGCTGATTTTTCCCGGGATCCACTATTTACAATACTATCATATATTACCATTATTTGCCACTATACAAACAGGTAAAATCTCCTTGTTAAATGAATATGTTTGTTGCCTTATTTGGAATATATTTTGTTCTTAATCAAATTAATGTTGAAAAATAAAGTTTTATGCACAAAAAAAAGGCTATATAAAGTAATTTATATAACCAAATAAATTTCATTATTAAATTAATTTTTTACAAGCAGTTTATAAATATATTACTCTTGTTCATCATACGGCATTATCTTAACATCATCCGCGTCTATCTTTTCTATGTCAATATCATGTTTTTTTAGAAAATGATAAGTGGCTTGCCCGGGAGCATGAGCTTCAACAATCTCTTCTATTTCATCTTTATATTTAACTATATATTTCATAATATCGCCTCCTAGTAATATTGTTTAATTATATTAAAACATTTATTTCAAAAGATTAAAGTTAAATCGAATACATTAATCAATCTTAAAAAATCTTTGCGTATTTTTAGTTGTCATTTCAGCTATTTTTGCTAGACTAGAGTTCTTCAAAGAAGTTATAAACTTAGCAACTTCTATCACATATAGAGGTTCATTTCTCTTGCCTCGATGTGGAGCAGGCGCTAAATAGGGTGAATCTGTTTCCAGTAATATTCTGCTTAAAGGTACGCTTTGTATTATGTTTTTTAAATATTGTGCACTATTAAAAGTAATAATCCCTCCTACCCCAAAATAAAACCCCATATTAAGGGCTTCTCCTGCCATCTTTTTAGATCCTGTAAAGCTATGTAGTAAGATATTATAGTTGTACATCGTTTCTTCTTTTAATATTTTAATAGTTTGCTGGTCTGCTTCTCTACTATGTATTACTACTGGTAGATTGATCTCTTTAGCTAATCTCAATTGTTGTCTGAAAGCCTCTTTTTGCTGTTCTCGCGGTGAATTATCATAGTAAAAATCTAAACCGATTTCTCCAATAGCAATTACTTTATCAGCTTTAGCGAGGTCCTTTAAAACTTTTATAGACCTTTTGCTAAAGTTTTTAGCCTGATGTGGATGTATACCAACAACTGCGTATATAATTTCATATTTTTGGCTTAAGTTCAAAGCTCGATGGCTGGATGCCAAGCTTGTACCCACATTAATAATATTTATAATTCCATTAGTTTTTGCTCTTTTGATAACTTCATCTCTATCATTATTAAATTTATCGAAATTTAGATGAGCATGTGAATCAATGTATTTTAACATTTGTTATTACCCCTAAATGATTTTAATAACAACCTTTTATTTTTCTATTAAGCGCTTTAAGGCATGCTTTGCCAACGGCAAGAGGCAAATCTTGATTAATAAAGGTCGCTCCTAATAATTGGTCTTTCATTCCATATTCATTATATAAACAAATTTGTACTACTATGATTTCATTTTTTAATCCAGTTGTAAAAACATGCTCCACTCTTATTTTACCAGGTAATTTTATGTATTTTTCTAAAAGCGATACTATACCATTAGCTGCTTTATATATTATCGGCTCATCTGAAGAATCATTACTCTCCCCTTTAATAATTTGATCATTTATTTTTAATCTATAGTGGCATATTGGTTTATTATTTTCTTTAAAAATTGATACTATTTCTAACCTGCTAATATCATGTTTTTGATCATTATATTTATACTGTGCAATACTGATCTTTTTGTGATCTATGTCTTTATTTTGGTTAACTAAAATAATCGTTTCTACATCTCTGACTATTTTTTTGGGGTTTCTCCTTTTGTCAGCTATAATATGAACTTCATCAATGTCATGATCACCGGTTATCTTACAGGATATAATACCATCCAATTTATTGATTTTTTGTGATAAATCTTCGTGCATCCTTTTTCCTCCTTTTCATACAATCCTGAAGATCAATTGTTTAAATTGAAAACTAACTCTTTTTAAAACTACTATCTAATTCTCCTGTTTCAATAAGATAGATTATCTTTTCAACCAGATCGGGATCAAATTGTTTTCCGGAACATCTCTTGAATTCTGATATAGTTTCTTCTTTATTAAGAGCCTTTTTATAACTTCGTCCCGTAGTCATAACATCAAAAGAATCAGATATATTTAAGATCCGAGAACCAAATGGTATTTCTTTTCCTTTAAGACCTGCAGGATATCCCTCGCCATTATAAAATTCGTGGTGATAAAGAATGATTTCGAGATCATCATTTAACATTTCTATATCTTGCAAAAGCTCATAACCATATTGACTGTGTTTTTTCATTTCTTCAAATTCTTCTTTCGTCAGCAATTCATTGCTTTTTAATATATTATCATCAACATAGATCTTCCCTATGTCATGTATTTTAGCCATATTAACTATTTTCTCTTTTCTATTCTGATTAACATTCGCCATCTCACATAATAATCTTGTATAATTTGCTACTCTTTCACAGTGCCCTTCGGTGTAATGATCCTTGGAATCAATTACCTTTAGAAAGCTTTCTATAACTTGTGTAAATGAATTGAGGAGCTGAATTCTGGAAAAGAAAATATCTCTACCAATATAGATCAGTATAATCACAAGTAAAAAGAATAGCTTTCCAAATTCGATATAACTAAAATAAAGTATTAATCCTAAAAAATACGAAACAAAAATACTTTTAAATAATTCAGACCAAAAAACTCTGTAAGATATTTTCTGTTTTTCACCTGATAAATATATAACCGCATAAACCAAACTACTATTAATAATAAAATAAACTACCGCTGAAAAAAACAAAGAAATAATAATATTGGAGGTGATGTTGTCTATAGAAAATTTAAAGATCAAAGCTGCACTGCCAGCCGCTATGCCTAACATACATCTATTAAACATAAATTTATACCAGGGAATCTTCTTATCTCCCACAACTATCTCACTCGTACCTAAAAAGGCAATCACTGTAATCCACAAGGGATTAATCAATGTCATGGCAGGTATTAACACAGGTAAACTAATAGAAGTAGAGGTGCTGCTTTCAAAGTTCAAAAACTCACTTAAATTACTCAGTATTAATAGGGTTATTAAAAAAAACATAATATTAAAGTTGATATTTGTTAGAGAATAAACATTGGATAACATTACAATAAATACTAAAAAAAATATAAATTCAACTGCTAAAAATGCTTTTACATTCCTATTCATCAAAAGACTCCTCTCACAAAAAAAACATCTGATGGCATTTGATACTAATTACCTCCAGTGAACTGTGTCTGCCAAGGCAGCAATTGTGGAAGCAAATGTTAATAATCCAGTTAATATTGTAACATACCACTTCTTCATGATTATAGCCTCCTTCGTTATTTAGTAGACTAAGCTCTATTTCAAAACACGAAGGTCGGCTAAGCTCATTTTTTATAAGCTGATCTCTTATTGTTTTTTTATATATCTATGCCATCAGATATTAAAACAACTATCATTTGTATTAATTCTGTACAAAGCTTAAAAATCCTTTAAGATATTCGTTTTATGTCCCCTAATTTTATTTGGTTAAACCAATAATCTATGATAAAATTTATTATAGAGGTGTCCATAATGAAAAATTATATTGATGAATTATATCATATTAAAAATCTATCTATAAAAGAAAATGCCCCTTTGAAAGATTATACGACCATGCAAATAGGTGGTCCTGCCGATCTATTTTTGACACCCAAAAGTGAAAAAGCCCTGATCAAATTAACCAAACTTATCAAAAACATTAACAAACCTTACTTTGTTTTAGGTAAGGGTAGTAATGTTATCGTAGGTGACAAAGGATACAGAGGTATAATAATATATACTGGATCATTTAATAAAATTACTTTTAAGAATAATAATATAATTGCCCAGTCCGGTTTAACCCTCAAAGAACTTGCTAATATCGCCCAGAAACATTCTCTTGCAGGCATGGAATTTGCCAGCGGCATCCCTGGATCTTTGGGTGGCGCGATTTATATGAACGCTGGTGCTTATGGTGGAGAAATGAATGATGTCATAAAAAAAGTTTCAGCTTATGATCAAAATGGTAACAAAAAAGTTATGCAAAAAGTTGAATTAAATCTATCTTATCGAGACAGTATCTTTCAAAAAAAAGAGTGTATTATTTTTGAGGCTTTATTAGAACTTCAAAAAGGTAATAAAGATAAAATAAGTGCAAAGATGAACAAGTTAAATCGAAAAAGAAAAAATAAACAGCCTCTTGAGTATCCAAGTGCTGGTAGTTCTTTTAAGAGACCAGCAAACTATTATACTGGGCCTCTAATTGAAAAAGCTAATATGAAAGGTTATCAGCTCGGTGGTGCCCAGGTATCTGAAAAACACACCGGCTTTATTATCAATAAAGATAATGCTACTGCTAAAGATATTGTTAACTTGATTCAAAAAATACAAAAAGAAGTTTATGAAATTTCAGGTGTAATGCTTAAACCCGAATACAAATTCTTAGGAGAATTCTAATTATTCTGTCATTTAAGGAAGATCTAGGTTTAGAAATTCTCCTCTGTTTCTCCCATTTCTTGAGCTTTATATAAAGCATCATCAGTGCTTTTTAAAAATCATCTTTAATTTCAGCTGTCCCAATGTTGATTGAACTATTTTTCTTTTCTGAAAGCATCTCTATTTCAGGCAAAAATTTTTTTCGATGTTCAATATGGAGCGCTTAATTTAGATTAGTTTCGGGCAAGAGTATTACGAACTCGTCTACCCCCATCCCAGCAGCTAAGTCTTTATTTATAGTTTTTCTTTTCAACACCTCTCCTACAAACTGCATAGCCCCCCAGATTGGCCCTAAATAATGTCCCCTTAAATTATAACAGATGGTCTTAAATTAAAACTGAACGCTTCTTTTGGTGGATATACAGAAAAATTAATAGAATTAGCCGGATTGATAAAAAAGATCCCAGCTAAAATCATTAATATAAATAATTTCCCTTCAATTTGCTTATTAATCTTATTTTAATTTAACAATTCTTTTTTATAATTGACCAGATTCACATAGTGTTCTTTTTCTTCTTCGATTAATCTTTCCAATACCTCTTTTGTCTCATCTTCGTTATAGGGAATAAGTTCCCTGTAAAGTAAAATAGAATCTTTTTCAGACTGTATAGCTCTATCCAAAACCTCAACTGTCTCCATACCTTCTAACTCTTGCGATGCCCCTCTGTGAAATACTTCAAACTGTACAAAACTCTGCAGGTAGTCATTGACTTCTACTTTTTCTAAATAATCATAATCTTTTTGGTCCTTTTTTTTATAATCCTTTTCCAATTTATCAAAGGTATTATAATGATCTTTTTCATCAGAAGCCAGTTTATTAAATATTTTTTTAAGTTTAGGTTCATCCGTCTTTTTGGCATGCGTTGAATAAAGCCTATATCCTTTATCTTCAATTTCCTTGGCCATTTTTAACATTTCTATCACATTAAATTTATCACTTAACATCTCCACTTACCTCCTTATTTTATTATAATAGTATCCTAATTTCTTTATTAAACAATTTAATATTAAATCCTCCTTTTAAATTGAAAAGTGATTATAATAACTAATATACTTACCTTTATTTTTTAGATAGTTAGTGCTATAATTAAATACACAAAATTTAATAATAGAAATTTGAGACTAACTATATGAAGTCAAGTAGTTTTTTAGAAAAATAATTACTAAAAATATATAGGCATGACAAATAGAGCAACTAAGTTGCTTAAAATAAAAATATATATTTTCACAAAAAATTAATTTTGT